>Ga0207708_10000005_pt1 | contig 284735 bp, 255 predicted proteins | sample KBSK5101metaG_FD_184340 | JGI IMG/M metagenome (GOLD analysis project Ga0207708, IMG submission 184340) | Corn, switchgrass and miscanthus rhizosphere microbial communities from Kellogg Biological Station, Michigan, USA - KBS K5-10-1 metaG... | ecosystem: Host-associated > Plants > Roots >...
CGACCCTCGAACCTCGAACCTCAGCCCCCGACCCCCAACCCCCAACCCCCATCCCCCAACCACGCGCGCAGCGCGCCCCGCGCCCCCGCCCCATTGAAATCCGCACCACCGACCTCCAGTGGCACACCATCGCCGTCGCCGGCAAACCGCGCCTCGTCGCATTGCGCGGCGTGCGCACACCGGAAGGACGGCTCGTCCAGGGCGTGCTCACGCCGCTCGCCGACGGCGCGGCGCTCGAAGGGGGAGTGGTGCGCGCCTCCGGCGCGCCCCCGGAAGGCGCGCTGAAAGCGCGCACCACTCCAGGCAAAGGCACTTCCGTCGAAGGCACGGGCTGGCGCGTGCAGCTCGATCCGGCGGCGTCGCTCGCGGCAATCCGCCGCGAGCAGGGCAACGACACCGCGCGATTTCAGCGAACGTTCCTCGGCGTCACCGCGCTGCTGCTCTTCGTCGTCGGCGGAATCGTCTGGATGGTCTCGCGCGCGGAGGCGCTCGCGCTCGAGAAATCGCGCTTCGCGGCGACCGCCGCGCACGAGCTGCGCACGCCGCTCGCGTCGCTGCGGCTCTACAGCGAGATGATCGCCGACGAGCGCGATCCCGCGCGCCGCGAGCGCTACGCGCGCGAGATCTCCGGCCAGACCGAGCGCCTCGGACGGCTCGTCGCGAACGTCCTCGAGGTCACGCGCATCGAGCGCGGCACGTTCGCGCTGCAGCCGCGCGAGGGCGCGATCGGTCCGGCGGTGCAGGCGTGTGTCGAGAAGCTGCGGCCGCAGATGGAGGCGGCGGGATGTCCGGTCGAGCTGCGCGTCGCCGCCGATCTGCCCAACGTCGCATTCGACGCCGACGCGCTGCATCACATCGTCGACAACCTCCTCGACAACGCCGAGAAATACTCGCGCGACGTGCCGGAGCGCAACGTCTCCGTCGCGGTCGCGCCGGAGAACGGCGGCGTCACGATCACCGTCAGCGATCACGGCCCCGGCGTTCCCGACACTCTGTTTCGCGATCCGCGCCCGTTCCGCCGCGCGACCGCGTCGACCACGGCCGGTCTCGGCCTCGGTCTCTTCCTCGTCGACCGCATCGTGCGCGGACACGGCGGCGCGATCCGCAGCACCGCACGGCCGGGCGGCGGCGCGAGCGTGCACGTCTTCCTGCCCGCTTTTTACAAAGCTTAGACGGACACCGCGCGCGCCTCGACGCACCTTGCAGGTGAGGAGGCAACACCGATGTTCAAACTCTGCCTGTCCCTGCTGCTCGCCGTCGCCGCGTTCGGCGATCAATTCGAAGTCAACGAGCTGCACGCGCGCGTGCTGAAGGCCGAAGGCGCCGAGCGCGCCGCGCTCGAAACGCAGCTCGACAAAGCGTGCGCGCAGAAGGACTGCGTCACGTCACGACTGTACTGGTTCACCGATTTCGAGGAAGCGAAGCGCGCCGCGCAGCAGACCGGGCGCCCGATCCTGGTGCTGCATCTCCTCGGCCGCCTCGACGAGGAGCTGAGCTGCGCGAACAGCCGCTTCTTCCGGACGATGCTCTACTCCGATCCGGCGATCTCGTCGCTGCTGCGCGACGACTTCGTCCTGTTCTGGCATTCGGTGCGGCCCGTGCCGCGCATCACCATCGAGTTCGGCGACGGCCGGAAGATCCAGCAGACCATCACCGGCAACAGCGCGCACTATCTGCTCTCGCCCGACGGCGCCGTGCTCGACGCGCTGCCGGGCCTCTATTCGCCGGATGCGTTCCGCGAGCAGCTCGTGCGCTGGAGCGAGCTGCATCACATGAAAGATCTGCGCGGCTATCACGCGCAACGCATCGAGCAGCTGAAGCTGCGGTGGATGGAACTGAGCCGCCGGACCGGCGTCCGCATCCAGCCGACGCGGACGCAGAAGCTCATGACCGCGCGCGAGGCGACGATGATCACGATGAGCAAGGCGCGCATCGATCGACCGATGCTCGCGGCGATGCAGCTCGCGACGACGCTGCGCGCGCTGCCGACGTCCGACTGGGAGATCCTCGGCGCGTACGAAGCGGAGAACGTGCAGTTCAGCGCGCCGTCGCTCGCGCTCATTCAGCGCAAGCAGTTCGGCAGCGCCGCGCCGTCGCTCGGCGAGATGGAAGCACTCGTCCAGAACCTGCAGAGCAGCGTCGCCGGCGACACGATCTTCAACGAATGCGAGCTGCACAAGACGATTCACTCGTGGTTCGCGAACGGCGAAGTCACCGATCTCGCGTCGCTCAACGCGCGCGTCTACGAAGAGCTCTTCCTCACGCCCGACTCCGATCCCTGGCTCGGCCTCAAGCAGCCGACCGTGTTTACGGCGATCGCGAACTGAGCGCGCGGGCGAGCCTCAAATGCTCCTGGATCGTGGGCAGCGTTTCGGCGGCGAATCCCTTCAGGTCGGGATCGCCGCCGTTCGTCGCCTCGGTGGAGAAGAGCGACTCGGCCTTCTGATGATCCTCGACCATGTGCCCGATGTAGGCCTTGTCGAACTCCTCGCCGCTGAGCGACGACAGGTGTTCGTACCCGGCCTTCGCATCGCCGGAGATTTCCGTCGGAAGCGCGAGTCCCTTCGCCGTGGCGATGGCCTCGAGCTTGTTGCCCGCCGCGGTATGGTCCGTGACCATGCGTTGTGCGTACGCCTTCACGTCGGCGCGCGACGCGTTCTGCAGCGCGAGCTGCCCCATCTGGATCTCGGCGAGATTCGCGCCGCCGGCTTTGGCGGAGAACTCCTTGTCCGCCGGCGGAACGTCGCTGACCGTGCCGGCGGGCGCGGTCGAGTTGTCGGCCATCGTGGACGTCTCGGATGCCGAGGCCGCGGTGGAGGTGGTGTCGGTCTCGGGCTGGCCGGCCTTTTCGCCGCAGCCGACGAGGAGCGCTAGCAGGGTGAACGTTGCACAGACTCTCATGACCGCTCACGACGCAAGTTCTGTGCGCAGAGCGCGGGCGAGCTTCTCGTAGTCCTCAATCGTGTTGTAGAGCTGGGCAGACACACGCAGCACGCGCTGCGGCGGCTGCGGCCAGGGGATGATCGGCACTTCGATCGCGTGCTCGAAGAGCAGCCGATCCTGCAGCGGATCGCCGTACAGCGGCGGCGCCGCGGTCTGCATTCCGTCCGGCAGCGGCACCGCCGCCATCGCGCCGAGCATGGCGTCCGGCGCCGGTTTCTCGATCGCGAGCGCGTCGCAGAGCAGATCGCGCGCGCGCAACGCGAGCTCGCGATTGCGGCGCATCACCTCCGGCCAGCCCCCATCCACCAATGCCCCCATCACTCGCAGCGACTCCGGCACGCAGAGCCACGCCGACGGATCGGACGTGCCGGTCCAGTCGAACTCGATCAGGAACCGTCTGCGGTCCGTGCGCGGCGAGTTCGCGCCGTGGCTGATCGCGATCGGCCGCACGCTCGCGCGGCGGTTCTCGCGGACGTACAGAAACGCCGCGCCCTTCGGCGCACACACCCACTTGTGCAGATTGCCGGTGTAGTACGCCGCGCCGATCGCGCTGAGGTCGAGCGGCAGCATGCCGGGTGCGTGCGCGCCGTCGACGAACGTGTCGATGCCGCGTGACGCCAGCTCCCGCACCAGCCGCTCGACCGGCAGGATCAGCGCCGTCTGACTCGTCACGTGATCGATCAGCACCAGCCGCGTGCGGTCGGTGACTTTCTCCAGCACGCGCTCGACGACGACGTCGGGCGAGGCGATGGGGAAGGGGAGGTCGACCAGCACGACCTTCGCACCCGCGACTCCGGCGACATACTCGACCGCGTTGCGCAGCGCGTTGTACTCGTGCGTCGTGACGAGCAGCTCGTCGAACTTGTCGAGGTCGAGCGAGCGCAGGACGGCGTTGAATCCCGCCGTGGCATTCGGCACGAACGCGAGCCCCTCCGCATCCGCGCCGATGAACGCCACCAGCGCAGCGCGCGCCTCATCGAGCAGCGGCTCCAGCTCCCGGACGAAAAACCGCACCGGCTCCCGCTCCATCTGCGCCCGAAATACGACCTGCTTCTCCAGCACCACGCGCGGCGTCGCCCCGAACGAGCCGTGGTTGAGGTAGGTGATGTTCGGGTCGAGCGTCCAGTGGTGCTTCATTTTCGGTTGCGCGGTCACGCGGTCACGCGGTATGTCATCCCGAGCGTAGCGAGGGACCTGTGCGGGCGGGGCGCGATGCACGTGCCTCGCAGCGCCCCCCGAGCCCCAGGTCCCTCGCTCACGCTCGGGATGACATGCTTTTGCCGCGCGACTGCGTGACCGCGTGACTGCTTAACCTAGATCATACCGACGACACGCACGATTCCTTCCGCAAACACGTCCGCGCGCGTCAGCAGCGACACGACAAAATACCCCTCGCTCTCGAAATCGAAAAAGTATCCCGGCTGCACGACGACGCCGCGATCGAGGGCGGCGAGGGCGAAGTCCTCGTCCGGCATCACGCGCGGGATGCGCACGACCGCCGACCACCCGCCCTCCACCGGCAGGACGTGTGCGGCGGGTGCGCTCGCCATCGCGGCGCGCAGCGTTTGCAGGTTCGCGCGGGTGCGGGCGCGAATGGCGTCGCGGATGCGCGGGGCGATGCGGAGGAGGTCGGGCAGGGCAACCTGCACCGGCGTGGAGACGGAGAGGAAGTTGTCGGCGATCAGCTCGAGCGCGTCGAGCGCTTCCCGTTTTCCGGGACCGCTCACGCGGATCCAGGCGAGCTTGAAGTGCGGCAGGCCGGCGGACTTCGACAGGCCGCCGAGCGTGAACGTCAGCACGTCATCGCGCACGAACGTCGTGCCGCTCGCGTCGAGCGGGTAGTCGAGGAACACCTCGTCCGAGATGATCGGCAGTCCGTGCGCGGCGAGCGCATCCTGCTCGGCGGGGGTGACGAACGAGCCGGTGGGATTATTCGGATTCACGACCACGATCGCGCGCGTGCGCGCGGTCACCGGCACGTCGCGAATCTCCCAGCGGCGATGAAGCTCGAGCGCGAACGGCTGCAGCTCGACGCGCTCGAGCGACGCGAGGTGTTCGAGCAGCGGATACGACGGCACCGGCGTGAGCATCGCGTCGCCGGGATCGGCGAGGAGGCGGAAGAGATACGAATACGCCTCGCTCGTCGACGCGGTGAGGATGTAATCGTCGGGAGATCCTTCGCCGTCTTCGCGGCTCAGGATGACACGCGCGCTGCGGAGGCCGCGCGGGTCGGGATCGTAGGGCGCACGCGCCGCACGCGCGAAGATCTCCGCGAGCTCGTCGTGCGGATAGTCGATGCCCGCGCGCGTCGGGTTCGTTTCGGTGAGATCGAGGAGATCGTCGCGTTTGCGGCGCTCGATCGTGAGACGGTTCAGCGGGGCGTGCCAGCGGACGCGTTGGGAGAACACGAGGCGATGGTACTCGCCGCCGCTTCGATCTCCGCGCGCTCGGTGGCGCGATTCGCCGGGACCGACTCGATGGCCTGCCGGAACGTCATCCGTGCTTCGTCGCATGCGCCGCGCGCGACGAGGATCCGCGCGAGCGTGTCGAGGCGCAGCCAGGGATCGGGCGCCTTGGTGACGACGGCCTTGCGCGCGAGCGGCTCGGCTTCGTCGACGCGCTTTTCCTCGTAAAGCAGCCACGCGAGGTTGTTGAGCGCATCCGCCGACTCCGGCTCGAGCGCCAGCGCCTTCCGGAACGCCTCCTCGGCGGCGACGTTGCGGCCCATGCGCATTTCCACGTTGCCGAGGTTCGTCCAGGCGAGGACCGACTTCGGATCGCGGTCGAGGATGCCGCGGTACTCGTGCGCCGCGAGCGCGAGCTTCCCTTCATCCTCGAAACGCACCGCGGTGCGGATCGCCTTCGTATTCGGATCGGCGGGACGGATCAGGATCGCCGCGTGCTTCGTCTTCACCCACGCCGGCTCGAGCCGCTTCATGGTCGCCCAGCGCGCGCGTCCGTCGCCGAACTGCGTGCGGAAGGTGTTGTTCGTCGAGTCGTAGCCGTCGATGACGATGTAGTGGAAGAAATCGTATTCCTTCCCCGGCGCCTGGATCACCTGCAGCATGAGGATGACCGGCCGTCCCTCGCGCAGCTCCGCCTCGACGAGCGTGCGGTCGCCGGTGACGAGCTGCGCCTCGAAGCCGCGCTCGCGCGCCGCGAGCACGAGATCGATCGACATCACGCCGCCGCGCGTCTTCGGCAGCTTCGCCTGCCACTCGTCCATCGTCGTCGCATCGCCGTGATGCTGCAGCACCGCCGACAGCGCACCCGCGCCGCACGACTTGATGTCCCAGTGCTGCATGGGGACGTTGGGGATGATGGTGGCGGTGGTGGAGGGGCGGTGGGACATCGGCGTCCAGTAGACGCACGACGTGGTCGTCAGCAGAAAAAGCAGGGCGAGCACCGTGAGGTGCTCGCCCCTGATCAGCCTCGCGCCGGGTTTCTGCATCAATCGGCCAGCGCGATCACGAGGATCAGCGCCGCGAGTGCGCCGATTCCGATCCAGATCCATTCCTGCTTGGTCATCCCGGCAGGCTGGAGCTGTTCGAGATTCTGCGCGAGCTGATGCAGATCCTGCGGCGACATCTGCGCGAGCCGCTGGTCGATCTGCTCCCGCGTGAATCCATGCGCGGACAGCACGGCCGACACCTGCTCGTTCGCCGCGACATTCCGCACCACCGTCAGGTCCGCGTCGCGGGACTCGAGGCTCTGATTGGCCGCGGTCTTCGACGGGACGGGACCGGCGAGGGCCGGCATCGCCACAAGGGTCAACAGAAGGGCTACCGTGAACAACATGGGGATCGAAAAACGCCTGGACATTCGAACTCCTCCTTCTTCTTTTCCCGGCGCCTCGGACGGCCACGCGCCGGCCGAAACGGCTTCGTCAGCGACCCCAGCACGTCCCGTGCCTGCCCCGGGAACCCTGCATGCACCGCGAACGTTATACTCGCCGCTCGCGTGACGCCATGATCCGCTTCGAAGACATCCTCGACAAGGTGGAGTCGTACAAACCCGGCTTCGACGAGGAGCTCCTCCAGAAAGCGTACATCTTTTCCGCCAGGGAACATCGCGGACAGGTGCGCAGCTCGGGAGAGCCGTACCTGATCCATCCGCTGAACGTGGCGTGGACGCTCGCGGACATGCGGCTCGACGAGACCTCCATCGCCGTCGGCCTCCTGCACGACGTGCTCGAAGACACGCTGACCACGAAGGAAACACTGCAGGAGCTGTTCGGCGAAAACGTCGCGGAGCTCGTCGACGGCGTGACCAAGATCTCGCGCTACGCCTACGTCTCGAAGGAAGAGCAGCAGGCGGAGACGTTCCGCAAGATGCTGCTGGCCATGGTCGGCGACCTGCGCGTGGTGCTGGTCAAGCTCGCCGACCGCCTCCACAACATGCGCACGCTCGAATTTCTCCCCGAGGAGAAACGGCTGGCGGTGGCGAAAGAGACGATGGAGATCTATGCCCCCATCGCCAACCGCCTCGGCATGGGCAGCATCAAGGCCGAGCTCGAAGACCTCTCCTTCCGCCACCTCCACGCGCGCGAATACGAAGAGCTCCACAAATCGGTCGAGGAAAAAATGGCCGTGTCGGGCGACATCGTCCAGCGCATCAAGGGCACGCTCGATCACAAGCTGGCCGAGAACGAGATCGAAGGCGAGGTCCACGGCCGCGTCAAGTCGATGCACTCCATCTGGATCAAGCTGCGCCGCCAGGACATCGACATCGGCCAGCTCTACGACTACCTCGCCTTCCGCATCATCACCCCGAGCGTGAAGGACTGCTACGCGGCCCTCGGCATCATCCATCAGATGTGGCGTCCCGTCCCCGGACGGATCAAGGACTACATCGCCATGCCGAAGCCGAACTTCTATCAGTCGCTGCACACCACCGTCGTCGCGGAGAAGGGCCAGCCCTTCGAAGTGCAGATCCGCACGCGGGAGATGGACCTCATCGCCGAGCAGGGCATCGCCGCGCACTGGAAGTACAAGGAAGGCCGCGTCGGCGCGCACCCCGACGACAAGAATTTCCTCTGGCTGCGGCAGCTCGTCGAATGGCAGCACGACATCAAGGACCCGCGCGTCTTCCTCAACTCGCTCAAGATCGATCTCTATCCCGACGAGGTCTACACCTTCACGCCGAAGGGCGACGTCTTCGCCTTTCCGCGCGGCGCGTCGCCGCTCGACTTCGCGTTCCGCATCCACACCGACGTCGGCAGCCACTGCGTCGGCGCGCGCGTGAACGGCAAGCTCGTGCCGCTGCGCACGCATCTGAAGAACGGCGACATCGTGGAGATCGTCACCAGCCCCACGCAGACGCCGAGCCGCGAGTGGATCAACATGGTCGCGACCTCGCGCGCCAAGCACAAGATCCGGCACTGGCTGAACACGGAGCAGAAACAGCGCTCGGTCGAGCTGGGACGGAAGCTGATCGAGCGCGAGGCGAAGCGCTACAAGGTACAGTGGCGCAAGCTCGTGGCCGAGAACGCGCTCGACGGCGTGCTCACCGAGCACGGCCTGCCGCGCCTCGACGACCTCTACGCCGACGTCGGCTACGGGAAAATCCAGGCGCGCTCGATCGTCGAGCGTTTCGTCACCGACGAGCAGAAGGAGAAGGGTCCCGCGGTCGTGCAGCCGCCCGGCGTCATCGAGCAGGCCGTTCGCCGCATCTTCCCGTTCGGCTCCTCGGCGACGATCAAGGTCAGGGGCTACGACGACCTGCTGACGTATCTCGCGAAGTGCTGCACTCCGCTCCCCGGAGAGCCGATCGTCGGCTACGTCACGCGCGGCAAGGGCGTGGCCGTGCACAGCGGGAACTGCCCGAACGTGAAGAACCTGATGTTCAACGCCGACCGCGAGATCGCCGTCGAGTGGGCCGACCAGCGGCAATCGCAGTTCAACGTCGAGCTGGAGATCCTGATGGAAGACCGCCAGGGCATCCTCGCCCGCGTCACCTCGACGATCGCGAACCTGAAGACGAACATCCGCCAGATGGAAACGCGCAGCAGCGACGGCAAGGCCACCGCCGAACTGGTCCTCGAGATCGCCGACCTCAAACACCTCGAGAAAGTCACCCGCTCCCTCAGTACGCTCGAAGGCGTGCTGAAGGTGGACCGCAAGTACAACATCAGGCACGCGACAGCGTGAGGGCTATCGCTTCGTCTTCTTCATCGCCAGCGGCTGCGCAAACGCGGCCGGCGGATTGTGCGCCGTCGTCGACGCTGCCTTCCGGTAGAGCGCGTCCGCTTGTTCGCGATCGCCCAGCGTTTCGTGGGCCTGCGCCATCAGCACCTGGATGAATGGATCGTCCTGACGCGCTTTCCGGAGCTCGGCCAGGGCGGTCTTCGCGTCGCCGCCGTAGAGCGCGACGTAGCCGGTGAGATACGGGAAGAAGATCTCCTGGTCCTTCGCCATCTCGGCATTGGCATCGAGCAGCGCGCGAGCCGCGGCCACGTGCTTCTTCGCGACCTCCGGCTGATTGCGGCGCGCCGCCAGCCGGGACAGGGCATGCTCGGTGCGGAACTTCCAGAGCGCGACGCGCGCCGGCGAGATGTCCGGCTCCTTCAGTCCCGCTTCCTGCCCGCGCAAGTAGAGCTTCTCGGCGTCATCGAGCGCACCGGCCTCGATGCAGACGCGCGCCGCCTCGTTGTACGCCTCCCCCTGCCGGACGTAGTCGGGCACGGACGCCCAGTAGTCGGCGGCCAGCTCCTCGTATTTCGTGGTGTTCGCGCAGTCGTTGTCGAACGCGTACGACATGGCGAGCGCGCGGCGCGCATTGGCTTTCGCCGCCGGCGTCTCCGCGAGCTCGATGGCGCGATGGAAATACGTCTTCGCCTCCTTCGTCCGGCCGAGGAGGTCGAGCACGACGCCCGCGCCGTTGTTCGCCGCGATCGAATTCGGCGAGGTCTTCAACTCGGCCTGATAGACAGCGAGCGCCTCGTCGAGACGGCCGCCGCGGGCGAGCTCCTGCGCCCGTCGTACGAACTCCGGCTGCTCCGGACGCGGCGCCGGCTGCGCCGGCTGTGCCGGCATCGAGAGAGGAAGAGCGACGAGGAGCAGGAGGAGCAGCGATCTCGAGCGACGCATGACTATTTATAAACTGAACTCGCGGGCGTGAATGATGAGATTTCAGCGAATTTCGCTGAAATCCCGCGATGCATGATGAAAATCCAGCGAAATTCGCTGAAATCTCGCGATGCATGATGAGAAGTCAGCGAAATTCGCTGGATTCTCGCAATGCATGTTGAAAAGTCAGCGAAATTCGCTGAAATCTCATCATGCGCGGCTCCCTTTTAGTGCGCGTGGCAAGTTTTTACCTCGCGCGGCAAAAATTCAGCACGCACAGTAAACTTTTGATACGCGAATCAAATATCTGATTCGCGAGCTAAAATTCTGATTCAAAGGCACTTGACGTCCGTCATCGGCGAGCCGAGATTGGGGCCACTTCTGCGCAGGAGAATTTTTGAAAGAAGGAGTAGACCCCATGACCACCATCCCCGAAGTTCCGCAGTCGCATGCCGAAGCCGGACGTGAATTGATGCTTCGCGTGCGCGCCCTGAGAGAGTCCGTTCCCGGATTGATCCTCATTCCGAACGAACGGCTCAAGGAGCTGATCAACGCCGCGTCGGTGTCGGACGAGTTTCTCGAGAACGTCATGATCGGCGTCGAGGCAACGCCGGATCTGGCGTCCGCGTCGAAGCTCGTTTCGGCCGACGTTCGCGACGTGATCGAGTTTTCGCGCGCGTACGCGGGCGCGATCGGCGAGGTCGAGCTGCTGTTTCGCATGCTGCGGCACACGATCATCGTCCGTCGTGCGAAAGTCGGGCAGGAAGCGCTCAAGGCGTTCGCGCTGGCGAAAGGACTGAATCGCCCGCGCAAGAGCGACCTGTTCGTGCCGCACCTCGAGGCCATGCGCCGCGCCCTCGGGCGCGGCCGGCGCAAACCGGCGGCGGAAACGCCGGAAACGGCTGCATAGATGTTGGGAGCGGCGGGCGCGTCCGCCGCTCCTTTTTCCCGCGGTTACCAGTACGAGTCGAGATCAAAGGATTCGAGGCGGTTCGCGAGTTTGCGGTCGAAGGTGGCCACCGCTTCGTATCGGTTGGCGGTTGCGACGGCGATGATCGCCGCATCGGCGAGTGACGAAAGGGGGGCGGGCCAGAGCTCGAGCACGCGTTTCCACTGGCATTCATCGACGAGCCGCACGCTTGGGAACGACGTGACGGCGCGGACGATGCTCGCGAGGCGATCGCCGGCGATGCCGTACTGGCTCTGCAGAACGTACGCGACCTCGAAGACGACGGATGGCGGAACGATGGCCGCGATCTCGCCATCTTCGGCGCTCTGCAGCAGCTCGCGCGCTGCTGCGCGCTGCGCTTCGTGCCACTCGATGAAGAAGGACACGAAGACATTGGCGTCTACGACGACGCTGCGCACGTCAGATACGCCCTCGCGTTTTCCGGGCCGCGGCGACGGCTTTCACGGCATCGGGCTCGCCGTGCTTGATGAAGCCTTCCCACTGCCACAGCGCGGAGGGTTCAGTCGTCACGGCGACGCGACCACCCCTGACCTCCCAGGTGATCTTGTCGCCGGGGCCGACGTCGAGGACCTCGCAGACTTCCTTCGGGATGGTCGTTTGTCGCTTGCTGGTGATGGTCGAGCGCGGCATCGCCGGAACCTCCTTACAGATTCTATCACCTGTAAGGACTATGCGGGTGGCGGAAACACCGGAACAGGCTGCATAGAATAGATAGGAGCGGCGGGCGCCCGCCGCTCCCTTTTTCATGCGCATCACCATCATCGGCGCCGGCGTCTCCGGCCTGACCTGTGCGGTCGTGCTTCGCGAAGCGGGGCATGACGTCGTGATCGTCGCGAAGGAGATCGAAAGCACGACCTCCGACGCGGCGGCGGCGATCTGGTTTCCGTATCACATCGCGTCGCCGCATGCGGAGCGGTGGGCGGCGGAGTCGCGGGAGGTGTTCGTCACGCTCACGTCGGACGCGGACGCGGGCGTGTCGATGATCGAATTCGACACGCCGCTCGGCCGGATGCACGTTCCGCTCGTCGATACCACGCGCTACCTGCCGTACCTGCGGGCGCGGTTCGGCGGAACGATCGTGCAGCAGGCGGTGAACGATCTCGCGACGCTCGACGGCGACGCGCTCGTTAATTGCGCGGGGTACGGCGCGCGCGAGCTGTTCGATGATGACGAGCTGACGCCGGGCTACGGCATCGCGGTCGTGACCGACAAGCCACGCTTCGATCGCGCGCTCGTCACCGACGATCCGCTGACGTACGTGATCCCGCGAACGAATGACTGCATCCTCGGCGGCTACAACCAGCCGGTGCCGCCGCCGGCGGAAGAGGTGGCGGCGATCGTGGAGCGCTGCCGCGCCGCGGTGCCGGAGCTGAGCGGACGAATTCTCGGGATCAGGAAGGGGATTCGGCCGTTGCGCCCGAGCGTGCGTCTCGAGCGGACGTCATTCGCGGGCAGGCCGCTCGTTCACAACTACGGCCATGGAGGGGCGGGGTTTACCGTTTCGTGGGGATGCGCCGAGGAGGTTGCTGAGTTACTGGGTTGCTGAGTTCCTGAGCGCCTTCAGCAACCCAGCAACCCAGCAACTCAGGAACCGCTCATCGCGCCGCTTTTTTGATCGCGCCGGAGCGGATGCAGCGGGTGCAGACCTGCATGCGCTTCACGGCCGAGCCCACCATCACTCGCACCTTCTGGAGGTTCGGCATCCAGCGGCGGCTCGAAACGTTGTGGGCATGGCTGACTCGGTTTCCGAACACCGGCGCCTTGCCGCAGACTTCACACATCTTTGCCATTCTTGACTCCCTCAAAATCGTGAAGGCGTGGATTGTAACCCATGCCTGATTCTCGCAAACGCGCGTATCCGTGCCACTTATCCAAATCCTGCACAGTTGACACGTTAAATTAAACGTTGTAATTTCGCTTCACCTTTCTACATCCCCTGGAGCGCCTGAGAGAACGAAGTGAGTGTGTGAGATGGATGGGGTGAGCGGTGTTCTTCTCAAAGAGCAAAAATGTCGTCGGCCTTGATATCGGCTCCTCAGCGGTAAAGCTCGTCGAGCTGAAGGAGAAGAAGGGCGGCCAGTACGCGCTCGTGAAGCTGGGGACCGAGCGCCTCTCGCCCGAGGCCATCGTCGACGGTTCCATCATGGATTCCTCCATGGTGGTGGAGACGATCCAGCGGCTGAACATGGAGCGCGCAGTCAAGAATTCCAACTACGCGACCTCCCTCTCCGGCCACTCCGTCATCATCAAGAAGATCACCCTTCCGGCCATGTCGCCGGAGGAGCTGTCGGAGTCGATCCAGTGGGAAGCCGAGCAGTACATCCCCTTCGACATCAACGACGTCAACCTCGACTACGTCCCGCTCACCGCGCCCGGAACCGGCGACAACATCGACGTGATCCTCGTCGCGGTGAAGAAGGAAAAGATCAACGACTACACCTCGGTGATCGGGCAGAGCGGGAAGGTGCCGGTGCTCGTCGACGTCGACGCGTTCGCGATCCAGAACTGCTACGAGGTCAACTACGAGCTCGAGGCCGGCAAGGTGCTCGCGCTCGTGAACGTCGGCGCGTCGGTGACGAACGTGAACGTGCTCTCCGGCGGCACGTCGATGTTCTGGCGCGACATCACGTTCGGCGGCAATCAGTACACCGACGCGATCCAGCGCGAGCTCAGCCTGTCGTTCGAGCAGGCCGAGGAGCTGAAGCGCGGGAAGCCGGTCGCCGACTACACCATTCAGCAGGTCATCCCGATTCTCAACTCCGTCTCCGAGGACTTCGCCGGCGAGCTGCGCAAGACGCTCGACTTCTTCACCGCCACCTCGGGGGCCGACCGCGTCGACGAGATCGTCCTCGCCGGCGGCGGTTCGGGAGTGCTGAACCTCGACGCCATCCTGCGCGACAAGTTCGGCATCCCCGTCTCGATCATGGATCCGTTCCGGAAAATCAACGTCGACGAGAGTCAGTTCAACCCCGAAGAACTCGCTGAGATCGCGCCGAGCATGGCCATCGCCGTGGGGCTCGCCATCAGGAAGTTGGGGGACGCTTGATCAAAATCAATCTGGTGCGGGAAGGGCGGGCGGTCCGCGGGACCGGCGCGGCGCCGGTCACTGCGTCGCAGGTGGTGGTTGCGCCGGGGCCGCCGACGAGCGTCAACAACATCATCGTCGTCGTCTTCACGATCCTCGGCGCGCTCGCCGCGGCCGGCTACTGGTACTGGTACAACCGGGAGCTCAAGCAGCGCAACGAGATCGTCGAGCAGAAGACGGCCGAAGCGCAGAAGCTCGAGGCCATCATCAAGGAGGTCGAGGACTATCAGCGCCGCAAGGACAACCTCCAGCAGCGCATCGATCTCATCAACCAGCTCAAGCAGAATCAGAAGGGACCCGTCCGGATCATGGATCAGGTCAGCCGCGATCTGCCCGATCTCGTCTGGCTCGACTCGATGGACATCGCCGGCGGACGCATCTCGCTCAACGGCCGCGGCCTCAATCCCAACGCGATCGCGCTCTTCATCGAGAACATCAAACGCGATCCGTACTTCGAGGAACCGTCGGTCGGGACGGTGGCCAAGGTCTCGGACACGCCGGTGGTCTACGGCTTCGACATGAATTTCGCGTTTACCTATGCGCCGAAATCGACGGCTCCGCCGCCGCCTGGCGCACCGACCACGCCCACGGCCGCACCGGCGGCGCAGTAGCAGGAGACGTCGATGGCGATAACACTGGACGACAAACCGAAATGGGTGGGGCTGGTGGTCGGCCTCCTCATCGCCGCGGGCCTGGTGTTCGCCGTCGAATACGTGTGGGTGAAGAACATCAAGGAAGAGATCCGCGTCGCCGACCAGAAGATCGGCGAGCTCGAAGAGAAGATCCAGCAGGGACGCGCCGCGGAGCGGAAGCTGCCGCAGTTCCGCGAGGAAGTGAAACGCCTCGAGCTCGAGCTCGAGAAGCTGCGCCGCATCCTCCCGTCGACGCGCAACACCGAAGAGATCATCAAGAAGATCAAGTCGCTCGTCGATCAGGGCGAGTTCACGCTGCGCCGGCTCTCGTTCCCGCAGCTGAATCTCAACTCGCCCGATCCCTACACCGAGTGGCCGATCTCGATCGCGGTCGACGGCCGCTATCACGACCTCGCGATCCTCTTCAATCGCCTGGGCAACTTCTCGCGCATCATGAACGTCGAGAACATCGCGATCCGCGCGATGGGCAATCAGGAGTCGAAGACGATCTCGTCCGACTTCATCGCGAAGACATTCGTCTACATCGAGCCGAAGGCGCCGGAAGCGGCGCCGGCGAGCAAACCAGGCGGAGCAGGGTAGGGGGCGACGTGAAGGTCTCGAATCTCATGTACTCGCTGCTGATCGTCGTCGCCGCCGTGGCGACGGTGGTGGCGCAGACGCCGGCTCCGGCGACGAGCACTGCCTCGCCCGATACCACCGCGACCGGCACCTCCTCCGAAGTGCAGAAGACGCTCGAGGAGATCCTCGAGGAGCCCACGACCACGGACACCTATCGCTACGACCCGCAGGGCCGCCGCGATCCGTTCCGCTCGCTCATCGGCCCCACGCCGAAGCTCGAGCCGGGACAGCGTCCGCCGGGAGTGCCGGGGTTCCTCATCGATGAAATGAAACTGCAGGGCGTGTTTCAGACGCGCCAGGGACTGACTGCGATGATCAACGGTCCCGACAACAAGGGCTATCTGATCCGCGTGGGAGACAAGGTCCTGGACGGGGAAGTCATTCGGATCACCCGTACTTCGGTCGTGTTCCGCCAGGAAGTCAACGATCCGACTCGCATCGAGCGGTTCCGCGAGGTCGTGAAGGATCTGGCACCGGCCGGAAAGCGGTAGAGGGAGTCGGGAAGGGTTGCGAGTGGAGGGCGAGATGGTGAAGGTCGGAAGTATGAAAAGAGCCAGGCGACTCGTGGTGGTGGCCGGCGTTCTGCTGCTCGGCGTGAGCAGCGCGAACGCGGGATGGTGGGGCTCGAAGAAAGCGCAGAAGACCGCCGATGCGCCGCTTCCGGGCTCGATGACGCTGTCCACGGTCGAGATCGACGGCTCGCGCGTCGTTCTGCGCACCAGCGGCGCGCCCGCGTACACCTCCTACAGTCCGTCCCCCGGCGTGTTCGTCGTCGATCTGACCGGCACCACGCGCGACGACGCCGTCTCCATCCCCGCCACCCTCCCGCCCGCGGTCCTCTCGATCTCCGCCGACGACGTCGTGGAGATGGGCAGCCCCCTCACGCGCATCACCTTCCGTCTCTCGCAGACGCTGCATCCCGAAGTCTCCGTCGTCGAGAAAGCCGTCGTCGTCACGATTCCGGCGACCGCGATCGCCATCGAGAACGCCGCTCCGTCGCTCGATCCGCTTCCCGCGGTCGTCGCCGTTTCGGAGCCCGCTCCGGAACCGACTCCGGAACCGATCCTCGAGCCGATTCCGCAGCCCGCGGCGGTCTCGTCGTCGCTGCCGCGCGCGCGCACGGTGCGCCGCATCGGCGCGACGGCCGATGACGGATCGGTGCAGGTCCGGATTTCCGGAGACGGCATGCTGAAGTACAACGCGTTCCGCCTCGAGAGCCCGTCGCGTCTCGTCATCGATCTCGACGGGGTGAAGAACGGCGCCGCGAAGAGCGCGGTGATGATCGACGACGACGTCGTCAAACGCGTGCGCGTCGCGCAGTTCCAGCCGACCGTCGCGCGCGTGGTCATCGATCTCGCGCACAGGACCGAGTACACGATCAACGCCGAAGGCGAGGACCTGCTCGTCGCGTTCGGTGCGGGAGCGCCGATGCAGGCGGCGACTCCGAAACCCGCGGCGTCGACGATCTCCGTCGTCGAGAAGCCGGTTCGTGCCGCCCCGCCCGCACAGGTCGCTCGTTCCACTCGGGATGACGTGCCGGCCGTGCCGGTCATCGCGGAGAACGCGCCGCCGCCGACGTGGAAAGTGCCGGAGCCGGCGTCGAAGGGCGCGCGTCCGGTGATCAGCGCGCCGGCGGAACAGACGCCGCCGATGTCGACGACGACGAATGAAGACGTCTTCAGCGAGGCGCAGAACGCGCAGCAGCCGTCGACGGCGGCGGTCACGCTGTCGAGCACGCGCACGCTCAGCTCCGGCCCGCGCGTATTCACGGGCGAGCCGATCTCGCTCAACCTCAAGGACGCCGATCTCAAGGACGTGCTCCGCACGTTCGCCGACCTGACCGGTCTCAACATGGCCATCGACCCCGGCGTCGGCGGCTCGGTCACCGTCGACTTCGTCGACGTGCCGTGGGACCAGGCGCTCGACATCATCCTGCGCCAGAACAGCCTGACGTTCCTCCTCGAGGGGAACGTGATGCGCATCGGCACGATCGGCCGCATCGCCGAGGAGACGCAGGCGCAGCGGAGGCTCGCGGAGGAAGAGCGGCTCAACGTGCCGCTCACCACGCTCAGCTTCAAACTGTCGTACGCGCGCGCCGGTGAAGTGCAGGCGCTGCTGCGCGACATCGCGTCGCCGCGCGCGCGCATCATCGTCGACGGCCGCACGAATCAGCTGATCATCAGCGAGATCCCGCAATACCTGACCACGATGCAGAACCTCATCACCACGGTCGACATCCCGACGCGTCAGGTGATGATCGAGGCGCGCATCGTCGAGACCTCGCGCGCGTTCCAGCAGCAGTGGGGTTTCCAGTGGGGCTTCAGCGGCAATCTCGATCCGGCGCTCGGCACGGGAACGGGACTGGTGTTCCCGAACCGCGTCGGCTTCGTCGGCGGTCCGTTCAACTTCGCGGCCGGCAATCCGGTGCTGAAGTTCACGTTCTTCGACGTCCTCGGCTCGTTCTCGCTCGATCTCGCGCTCAACGCCGCGGAGTCGCAGGGCTACGCGAAGATCATCTCGGCGCCGCGCGTGACCACGCAGGACAACACGCCGGCCGCCATCACCAGCGGCGTGCAGATCCCGTATCAGACGCGCGTGAACTTCACCACCACCGTGCAGTATCTCGATGCCACGCTCAGCCTGCAGGTCACGCCGCAGATCACCGAAGCCGGAACGGTGATCATGGACATCTCGGTGCAGAAGAACGAGCCGGCGCCCGGCCTCAGCATCGTCGGCGCGGCCGGCACTCCGCTGACGACGCGTCAGGCCAAGACCAAGCTGATGGTGCGCGACGGCGGCACCGCGGTCATCGCGGGCATTTTCCAGACCAAGGACAACAATGCGATCACGCGCATGCCGTTCGTCTCCAGCATTCCGATCATCGGCGCATTGTTCCGGAACCACGACGTCACGACGTCGCACGACGAGTTGCTCATCTTCATCACGCCGCGCATCGTGAGAGGGTGAGGCGAGGGAGGGCGTATGACAGGACTCAGGATGAAAACGATCATTGCCGCGGCCGCGCTGGCGGCCGCCGTCTTCGGCTGCAGCGGTGAGCTCACCGACAGTGGCGCTCCCGTCGAACTGGTCGTGACCAATGCCCAGACGATCTCCCAGGTCGATCTGGCGAGCGGCTGCAGCAGCACCATCGGCGAGATCAAGATGCAGGTGATCGCCAAGAACGGCGAGGTGACCGGCAGCTTCGTGCAGGTGCGGGTCACGCGCTACCGGGTGTCGTATCAGCGCACCGACGGAGGGACGCAGGTTCCGGCGTCGTTCGTGCGCTCGACCGATCAGCTTCTCGGGCCGGGCTCCACGACTTCGCTCAGCTCGTTCGTGATTCTCGAGGGCGACGCGCTCAATCAGGCGCCGTTCATCGCGCTGCAGCCGGTCAACGGCGGCCGCGATCCGGTCACCGGACGGCCGGTGGTGAAGATGGATGTGATCGTGGAGATTTTCGGGGAAACGCTCGGCGGCGACCGGGTGTACGACGCGACGCGTTTCCCGCTCGACTTCTGCTTCAACTGCGGCGGCTGCGCGTAGAGGGTGTGTGACGGGTACGGGGGTACAGGCATGATCAGGATCAAAGAGCGGAAAACATGGTTCGCGCTGCTGGCGCTGCTGCTGCTCCTCGCGGCGTGCAAGGGCGAAACGCCGACGGCTCCGCCTCCGGGCGGCGGCGTGCCTCCCGGCGGGACGACTCCCCCGACCGGCGTGACGCTCACGCTGACGACCACGAACGCGAGCCCGCTCGTCGACAACACCGTCGTCATCACCGCCACCGTGACCGAGAACGGGCAGCCCGCTCCGAACGGAACCGCGGTCGAGTTCACCACCAGCGCAGGCACGTTCACGAACGTCACGCCCGGCGTCACGGCGATCATCCGCACGACGACCAACGGCATCGCGACGGTGAACCTCACGTCGTCGGCCGTGGTTCTCGCGCGCGTCACCGCTACCGTCAACAACGTCACGCGTACGATCGACGTCAACTTCCGCGCGGTCGCTCCGTGCGTTCCGCCGGATCCGCTCTGCCCGGTGGTTCCGACGATCACCAGCGTGTCGCCCGCGCGCGGGCGGCCGGAGGGCGGCCAGATCATCCGCATCACCGGCACGAACTTCGTGGCTCCGCTGCGCGTCCTCTTCGACCTTGGCGCGCCGAGTCCGGCCGAAGGCCTGATCGTGAGCTCGACCGAGACCACGATCGACGTGCTCACGCCCGCGATCAATCTCGGCGTGTCGCAGCAGCAGTTCCTCGCCGACATTACCGTCATCACCCGCGCCGGCCAGTCGAACGAACAGCGCGTGACCAGGGCCGACGCGTTTACTTATGAGAACGTCACGCTGACGCCGATCGTGTATTCGCTCTCGCCGACGTCGGGTCCGATCAACGGCGGCACGCGCGTCACGATCTTCGGCGAAGGTTTCCAGGCACCGCTGCAGGTCTTCTTCGGGTCCGCCGAAGCGAACGTCGTCGAAGTGCAGTTCGGCCAGATCATCGTGACCGCGCCGGATGCGCGGTCGACCAATCCGAACGGATCCGGAACGGTGACCGGTCCCGTGTCCGTCAGCGTCGTCAACATCCGCTCGAACACACGCGGCACGTCGCCGCAGCCGTTCCGCTACGTCGCTGCGATGCAGATCACCGCGATCAGCCCGCTGTTCGGATCGTCGGTCGGCGGTACGGATGTGACGATCGACGGCGTGGGATTCGATGCACCGGTCCAGGTGGTCATCGGCACGTCGCCTCCGGTGGAAGCCCAGGTGATTCGTGTCTCCGGGACGCAGATCCTCATCCGGACGCCGTCACTGCCGTCCGCCTGCTCCGGTGGATCGGGGCCGATTCGCGTCACGAACATCGAGAACGGAGATTCCGCGGTTTCGTCGAACAACTTCACGTTCGTCGCGGTGGCGCCGCAGATCATCAGTACGACTTCGCCGGTCGTCGCCGGAACCTCGCTCACCGCGACCGTGCAGAACCCCGGCGTCGGCGCGCTCGGAAACGCGACGATCCGCTTCGGGCTCGGCACGCTGACGCTCATCCCGAGCCCGGCCACGATCACCGCCGGTACGGGAACGCAGGCCTTCAGCATCGCGGTGCCGCTGACCGGATTTACGTTCCCGCCCGTGTCTTGTACGACGGGCGGCGGCGCGCCGGGTACGCAGCCGGGGCCGATCGATGTGCCGCTGCAGTTCCGAAACGTCACCACCGGCTGCAACGACACCGTCACCGTTCGTATCGAGCCGGCATCGCCCGTTTGCGTGCAAGCACCTGCGCAGGCAGGGGTGACTGCTCCCGCGACTGGCTGCGCGATTGCGACCGCAACAGTGAACACCGACGGTACTACGTCGATCACGATCAAAAATGGCGCTGCGGCCGGCTCGCAGAATCTCAGCGTGACGGCAGGCGCTCCCAGCCCCGGTCCCGCGGCGCCCGGATTCGAGATCAGCCCGACGACTGCCGTGTCGATTCCGCCCGGCAGCTCGAGCTCCTGGATCGTCACCTTCCACGCCGGGGCGACGGCAGGTTCGACCGCCGGCACCGTGGCCTTCACGACGAACGATCCGGCGGCGCCGACGCTCAACGTCTGCCTCACCGGCAACGCAACTCCGTAGTCCTGAATTGATTCAACAGGCGTCGAACCGCCCCCTCGCGGGGCGGTTCGCGTCTGGTGCGGTTAGAATTCACGGTCCGAGAGATGGCACAGCCGGCGACGAACGCGAAGATCGAAGAGCTTCGGTTCCGTCTGAAGACGGATCCGAGGAGCCGTCTCTTCTTTCCGCTCGCCGAGGAGTTGCGGAAGGCGGGGCAGCTCACGGAAGCCGAGCAGGTGCTGCGCACCGGCCTCGTCGTGCATCCCGCGTATCTCTCCGCATGGGTGAGCCTCGGGCGCGTGCTGCGCGATCAGAAGAAGGACGAAGACGCGGTCGACGCCCTTTCGCGCGCGCTGCAGCTCGATCCCGGCAACGTCGTCGCCGCGCGCATCCTCGGCGACGCGTATCTCACCCTCGGCGACAAGCTCGAGGCGATCAAGAAGTACAAGCTCGTACACGCGCTCATGCCCGGCGACGAAGAGCTCGAGGCGGTCATCGCATCACTCGATCACGACCTCAATCCCCCTCCGCCGCCTCCTGCCCCGGACCCCGTCCCCGACCCCGACTCTGACTCCGTTCCCCCCGCGATCGAAGAAGAATCCCCCTTCGACCGCACCCAGCCTCCGTTCGCCGAATCGACCGGCGACGCGGAGCCGATGCATGTCGCGCACGAAGAGAGTCCGTTCGAAGAGCCGGTTGCGGAGTACACCGCCGCGGCGCTCACGCTCGAGGCGCCGGCCGGGATGCACATCACCGAAACGCCCGACTTTGCCGAAGAGCCGGCGCCGGTCGTCGACGAGGAAGCGGACGTGTTCGAGCCGGCGGAATTCGAGGCGGCGGAAGACGTCGCGAACACGCTGACGATGGCCGATCTCTACGCGCGTCAGGGACTCTCCGGCGACGCGCGGAACATCTACGAAAGCCTGCTCGCGCGCGATCCCGGGAACGCGGACGTGCGCGCGAAGCTCGAGTCGCTCGACTCGTTCGCCGCGCCGCCGTCCGACACCGCCGGTGCGAAGGTGGAGCGGCTCGAGCGCTGGCTGTCGAAAGTCTCGCGAAAAGAGGTGGGCGGTGTTTAAGGAAGTTCTCGCGGGTCTGCAGGATCGCGTCGAAGGCGCGGTGGCGGTGAGCCTCATCGGCCTCGATGGCATCGCCGTCGAGACCATCAACGATCACGACATGCCGCTCGACGTCCTCGGCGCGGAGTTCGGCAGTTTCATCAAGGCCATTCGCCACGCCAACACGGAGCTGAACACCGGCGACGTGCTGCAGTTCTCGCTTGTCACCGAGAAGTACATTACATTCCTGTCCGCCGTCACCACCGAGTACTACATCCTGCTCGTGCTGCGGCCTGACGGCAATTACGGACGCGCGCGTCACGAGTTGTCGAAGGCGAAGTATTTGCTGGCTGACGAGCTGGTGTGAAGAGGTAGCGATTTTGAATTTCAAAGAGATCCTCGAGCTCATCGACCGGGTCGCCGAGAGCGGTATCGCAGGCGTCGAGATCGAACAGGGCGGCATGAAGGTGCGCATCGAAGGGAAGTCCGCGCAGCCGAAAGTGTTCGCGTACGCCGGCGACGTGAAGCCGGAGCCGCCGCCGATTCCGATGGCCGCGCTTCCCGCGCCGGCCGCCGAGGCGCCGAAGAGCGACGCGAAGAGCGCGCCGGCCGGACCCGCGCCGGGCGTGCACGTGCTGACGTCGCCGATCGTCGGCACGTTCTACCGGGCCGCGAGTCCCGAGGCGCCGTCGTTCGTCAACGTCGGCGACCGCGTGCAGAAGGGACAGGTACTCTGCATCATCGAGGCGATGAAGCTGATGAACGAGATCGAGTCCGACAGCGACGGCGTCATCGTCGAAATCTATCCGCAGAACGGACAGCCCGTGGAGTTCGGCGAGCCGCTGTTCGGCATCAAGGTATAGTCCGCGCCCGATGTTCTCGAAAATCCTCATCGCCAATCGCGGCGAGATCGCCCTTCGCGTCATCGCGGCGTGCAAGGAGATGGGCATCAAGACCGTCGCCGTGCACTCCGAGGCGGACCGCGACTCGCTGCACGTCCGCTACGCCGACGACGACGTCTGCATCGGACCGGCGGCGTCGAAGCAGAGCTACCTCAGCATCTCCAGCATCATCGCTGCCGCGGAGATCACCGGCGCGGACGCGATCCACCCCGGCTACGGCTTCCTCTCCGAGAACCCGCACTTCGCCGAGATCGTGAGCGAGTGCCAGCTGACGTTCATCGGACCGCCCGCAGAAGCGATCCGTCTGATGGGCGACAAGGCGCGCGCGCGTGAGACCGCGAAGAACGCCGGCGTCCCGGTCATCCCCGGCAGCGACGGCGCGGTGAAGACGGTCGAAGAGGCCGCGGAGGTCGCGCAGTCGATCGGCTTTCCCGTCATCATCAAAGCGGCGGCGGGCGGCGGCGGACGCGGGATGCGCATCTGCTGGCAGGACTCCGATCTGCAGAACCAGTACGAGACCGCGCGCAACGAAGCGGAGCGCGCGTTCGGCGTCGGCGACGTGTACATCGAGAAGTATCTCGAGCGCCCCCGCCACATCGAGATCCAGGTGTTCGGGGACACGCACGGCCGGATCGTGCACCTCGGCGAGCGCGAATGCTCGATCCAGCGCCGGCATCAGAAGCTGATCGAGGAGTCGCCGTCACCCGCGCTCGATCCCGAGACGCGCCGAAAGATGGGCGAGGCGGCGGTGCGGCTCTGCCAGGCCGTGAACTACGTCAACGCCGGCACGATCGAGTTCCTCTACCAGGACGGCGATTTCTATTTCATGGAGATGAACACGCGCATCCAGGTCGAGCACCCGGTGACCGAGGAAGTCACGGGCATCGATCTGGTGAAGGAACAGATTCGCGTCGCCGCCGGCGAGCCGCTGTCGGTCCCGCAGGGCGACTTCCGCCTGCGCGGCCACGCGATGGAGTTCCGCATCAACGCCGAGGACCCCGTGACCTTCGCCCCCAACCCCGGCAAGATCCGCGAGCTCCACCTCCCCGGCGGCCCCGGCGTCCGCGTCGACACCCACATCTACCGCGACTACGTCATCCCCCCGCACTACGACTCGCTGATGGCCAAGCTCGTCGTCCGCGGCAAAGACCGCACCGAGACCCTGGCCCGCGCCCGCCGCGCCCTCGAACAGTTCGTGATCGAAGGCGTGAAAACCTCGATTCCTCTGCACCGCGCGATTCTCATGAACGAGAAGTTCATTCGAGGGGAGCTGTCGACGAGGTTCATGGAGAGCTTTTCTCTTTAGGAGTGCATTGACAGCCCTGCCCAATATGTTGCTATCATTATGAACTTGCCATGGGCGCGCGCAGTCGTCGTTCACCGACCGCCGCAGTACCGCCGCCACCCGGCGGTGGCGGAGAACCGCTCATCGTGGCAGGTCTGGGGGAGTTCGCGGCTCTGGTGGACGAGTTCGCGGCGGCCGTCAATGATGAACTGACGCTGGCTGGCCAGAGCGAACGTCAGGCGATAGGCCAGATCCTCCGCGATACGCTCGTAGTTCAGTCGAGCTCCGTTCGGGATCTGTTTCGCGAGGTCTTCGCTGGTCTGCCGGCAGACGGCCAGACGGACGTGGAACGATTCTGGCGCGCAAGCGGCGCTGCGACCGCCATTGCCGGCGCCCGCGCTGCGATTCAGAACCCGGCGTTGGCGAAGCGCAGCGTGCTGGAGTGGATCAAGCTCATCCTGGAGTTCCTTAAGAAGATCATCGCCCTCATCCTGGAGTTCATGAGAAATAACTTTCCCTGGTTGGTAGGGCTCATCAAAATTCTCGAGATCATCCTGGCGCTGCTGAAAATCCTGGACAACTTGTTCGAAAAGCTCAACAAACTTCTTGTCGGGCGTGAGCCCGTAGACATGGCCCGCGAGTCGCGCGAGATGTGGCAGGGGTTGGAAGCCTTCTGGCGCGCAAAAGCGGCTTTCATGAAGCTGGGCAGCGTGGATACCGACCGCGGTGACGCTGCGAGCGCGGGAACCGCGACTTCGTAGAACACCAAACGCTGCATTCCTGGTCCGTGTGCCTCAATCGACGCCAACGCGTCAACCGCCACGAGCCCATACCCGTGCTACGCTCCCTCATTCAGCATGAAAATCTACCTCGTCGGGTTCATGGGCTCCGGCAAGACCACGATCGGCCGGGAGCTGGCGGCGCGGATCGATGCGCCGTTCTTCGATCTCGATGAGTTGGTGGAGACCGCGGAGAAGATGTCGATCCGCGACATTTTCGCGGAGCACGGCGAGCCGTATTTCCGCAAGCGCGAGCGCGACATTCTGCGCTCGACGAAGCATCTCGAGGCGGCGGTGATTGCGACGGGCGGCGGGACGTTCACGTTCGACGAGAACATCCAGTTCATCCAGTCCGAGGGGATGTCCGTGTACCTGTCCGCACCGTATGCGGTGCTGCGGTCGCGGATCACGAACAAAGACGACCGCCCGCTCTTTCGCGACGACCTCTCCACGCACGAGCTGTTCGCGAATCGCATCCGCTACTACCGCATGTCCGATCTCACCATCGAGATCCGCGAGGAAGAAACGCCGGCGGAGATCGTCGAGCGGCTGGTGCTCGAACTGCCTAAGAGCGTGCTCGATGCCGCGCGCAAGGCGGCGTGGAAGCCGGTCGGGAGACGGATGTGAGAGCGCTCGTCGTCAGCGATCTCCATTCGAACGCGGAAGCGCTGCGCGCGGTGCTGAATCGCGTGCGCCGCAAGAAGTTCGACACGGTGATCTGCCTCGGCGATTTCGTCGGCTATGGCGCGCAGCCGAATCAGGTCCTCGACACCATGCGCCAGCTGCGCGGCCGCAAGATCTACATCCGCGGCAATCACGATCGCGTCGCCTCGGGACTCGACGACGCGAACGGCTTCAATCACGCCGCGAAGACGGCCGCGCTCTGGACGCGCGATCATCTCAGTCCTCCCAACCGCCGCTTCCTGCGCGACCTCACCCACGGCCCGACGCTCGCCGGCGGCGTGCTGCTGTGTCATGGCTCGCCGTATGACGAGGACGAGTACGTCTTCAATGTCCATCACGCCGCGCAGGTGCTCGCGCTCTACGAAGCGCCTTTCATCCTCTTCGGCCACACGCATCTGCCCGCCGTCTTCTCGATCGATCAGGACCGCTGCGTGAAGGGCTTCGCGGTCCGCAGCGACGCCACGGTGCGTCTCGAGCCGAACGAGCGTTATCTGATCAACCCCGGCTCGGTCGGCCAGCCGCGCGATCGGAATCCGTTCGCGTCGTGCATTCTGTTCGACACCGAGAAGCGCAGTGTGCGGTTCCTCCGCGTGGAGTACGACATCGACAAAGCGCAGGCGTCGATCCTCAAGGCGGGACTGCCGGATGTTCTCGCGCAGCGCCTGCGTTACGGGACTTGAGGGACAGGCAGGATTGCCTGTCCTCCACCTCGGACGGGACTCTCCGAATCAGGACACCGGCGAGGCGGGCGCTGGTAGTAAGCTGTTGAAAACAAAGGCGGAATACTCAACCGTGGCTGGCATGTGCGCCGCAACCGAGCGCTCCCAGGTTTCAGGAGACGGTCCAATGAAAAAAGCCACACTGCTCACGCTCCTCACACTCGCGCTCGTCCTTCCGCTCCAGGCACAGGAGCGGGCCCAGGAGCGCGAACGCCATCAGTCGTACATCTCGTACGACGACGGCGGCACGATCGTCCGCTCCGGCGAGGATGGGAAGGACATCGAAGGCCAGCGCAATCTGCCGGTCTATCCGGGCGATGAGATCGTCACCGGCCGCCGCGGCCGTGCCGAGGTGCATCTGTCGGATGGAAACATCCTCGGCCTCGATCGCGCCACCTCGCTGCGCTTCCGCTCGATCCGCGACAGCTACGAAGGCGACGCGGACGAAACGGTCGCGGAACTGCGCTACGGCAAGATCGCCGTGCAGCGCACCGACATCGGCAGCGACTTCGTGCGGCTCGACACCGACAACGCGAGCTACGTCGCGAGCCGCGAGGCGATCTACTCGGTCGAGACCGACACGCGCGGACGCGATCGCGTCGTCGTGTTCGAGGGCTCGATCGAAGTGCGCACGCCGTCGCGCACCAGTCGGCTGCGCGCCGGTGACTCCGGCTCGGTCGACGACCGCGGCGTGTACGACCTCGTCGGCGATCAGCGCTACTCCGCCGACGACTTCGAGCGCTGGTTCCTCACGCGCGCCGAAAAATATGGCAAGTACACCAGCCGCTACATGGATCGCCGCCTGTCGTACTGGAACGACGATCTCGACGATCACGGCCGCTGGGTGTTCCTCACCGGCATCGGCTGGTCGTGGCGTCCGTACGCCGCGGCGGGATGGCGTCCCTACTACAACGGCTACTGGTCGCGCCGTCACGGCTGCCTGACCTGGGTCTCGTACGATCCGTGGGGCTGGGGCACGTATCACTACGGCCGCTGGGCGTATGACCCGGGCTACGGCTGGGTGTGGGTGCCGGGCTACGGCTACTCGCCCGCGTGGGTGTACTGGTGGCACGGCTCGAACTACATCGGCTGGGCGCCGTCAGGATGGTGGGATTGCCATCGTGGCTACTACGACTGGGCGTATCGGCCCTATCGCCACACGGGCGTCAGTATCGGGTTCGGTTTCTACGGACGTGTGCGGGTGAACGACATGGACCTCCGTCCGTGGACGTTCATCGACTCGAACACGATCGCTTCGACGCGCGTCGATCGCGCCGCGCTCACCGCGGACGTGGTCAAGCAGCGGCTCGGACGCGGCGGCAGGGACGGCGGGTTCGCCACGATCTCCGGCGGTCCCGTGCGCTTCGTGAATGACAAGCTCCGCGATCCGGCCGACGAGATTCGCCGCCGCGGTCTCGGCAACGACCACGGCATCGAGCCTGGCACTCCGTCCGATCTGACCGGCTTCTTCCGCCGCGATCCGACGGTCTCCGCGGGCGTTCGCGACCGCATCGTGCGCTCGCGCGGCAGCGCGCCTTCGCTTCCCTCCGGCTCGACGCCTTCGCGCACGGTGGGTGGTGGCAGCGGCGGCGGTCTCGCTCCGATCGGCGGCGGCAGCGTTGCGCCGATTGGCGGCGGACCCGTTGCGCCGATCGGACGCGGCGGCGTCGCGCCGGTCGACAGCGGCAACCCCGCGCCCATCTCGGGCGGCGGCACCATCGGGCGCCGCGACGGCAATGACTCGTCCGATCGCTCCGGCGACAGCCGTACGCCCGACAACCGCACGCCGAGCACGTGGCGCGGCCGCCGGCCTGCCGATCCGGGACGCGAGGCGATCGATCGTCCGTCGACCGGAACGCCGCAGGAGCCGTCGACCGCGACGCCCGCGCCTTCGCGCTCCGGCGGCGACAACTCGTGGCGGCGCCGCGTTCGCGAAGATGACAAGCCGTCGACGGCGGCTCCCGCGCCGAGTAGCGGCTCCAACGGCTCGACCTCGCGCGGCAGCACCAGCGACGTGCCGCGCCGCGTGATCGACCGCATCGTCCCGCGCGAAGACAAGGGCAGCGGCAGCAGCAAGCCCGATCGCGGTTCGCGCGACAGCGGATCCCGCGACAGCGGTTCTCGCGATCGCGGCAGCAGCGGCGGCAGCAGCGCCGGCTCGCGCGACAGTGGTTCGTCGTCCCGTTCCAGCAGCCCGCCGCCGCCCCCGCCTCCGCCGCCGTCGAACAACGACTCCGGCAATCGGGGAAGCGGCGGAAACATCAAGCGGGACCAATAAGAGGGAAGAGGTTCGAGGTGCGAGGGAAGAGGTAAGAGGGGATTCGAACCTCTTACCTCGAACCTCGCACCTCTTCCCTCGTACAATCCTTCTCACGGATGTCGATCCCCCTCTTTTTCGCCCTCTACTGCGTCGAGGCGGGACTGTTTTTCACGATCGTGCCGTGGACGCGGGTGTGGACGCTGAATCCGTGGCTGCACAACAGCGCGGTGCTGGCGCTGTGGGCGGATAACCCCTTCCTGCGGGGGTTCGTGTCGGGGTTCGGCGTGATCCATCTGATCGTCGGCGTGCGGGACATCGTGCGCATCACACGCGCGCGGCGCAGGAGCAGCGAGTCGTGACGCGGCGGCCGGTGCTGGTGCCGTTGTTCTTCAGCGTGGTGCTGTTCGGGATCTACTGGTTCGTGAAGAGCGAGCCGCGGCTCCTCAATGCCTTCGACGTCGACCGCGCCACCGTTCTCAACGCGCTCCTGCTGCTGGCCTGGATCGCGCTGATCTTCTTCGCCGTCCGAGCGTTCGACCTCGTCGCCTTCGACGTCTTCGCGTCGAAGCGGCGCAACGTCCAGGCGCCGGTGCTGCTGCGCGAGATCGTCTCGGTCGGTCTCTTCGCCGTGCTCATGGCGTGGGCGATCTCCGAGATCTACGGCGGCTCGAAGATCACCGCCTTCCTCGCCACCGGGACCGTCGTCGCCGCGGTCCTCGGCCTGGCGCTGCAGGAGACGCTGGGCAACCTCTTCTCCGGCATCGCGCTCGGACTCGAAGGAGCGTTCGAAGTCGGTGACGTGATCCGCACAGGCGACCTGCTGGGCGTGGTCGAGTCGCTGCGCTGGCGCGGCACGCACATCCGTACGTTTAACAACAATATCGCCGTCATTCCGAACTCCGTGCTCGCGCGCGAGAAGCTCGAGGTCTTTCCGCGCCGCAACCTGAACGCGCGCATCCTCCCGGTCGGCGTCGATTACAACTTCCCGCCTGCCACGGTCATCAACATCCTCACCCAGGCGGCCTCGAACGTGCACGGCGTGTCGCACGAGCTGCCGTGCTTCGCGCGCGTCGCCGGATTCGCGGAGTCGGCGGTGACGTACGAGATCAAGTACTTCACGCACGACTACTCGCAGCGCGACCGCATCGACGCCGAGATCCGCAAGGCGGTGTGGTACGCGCTGCGGCGGAACAGCGTGTCGATCCCGTATCCGATCCGCATGCATCAGCGCTACGAGGCGCCCGATCACCGCCAGCACCCCGATGCCTCGCGCATCATCGAGCGGCTGGCGAAGGTGGACATCCTCTCGCCGCTCGCGCAGACGGCCCTCGAGACGATCGCCGAGGCGGCGCGGATGCAGACGTTCTCCCGCGGTGAGACCATCATCCGCCAGGGGACGGTCGGCGACTCGATGTTCATCGTGCACAGCGGCGAAGTCTCGGTGCGCGCCGGCGGCGAGGAAGTGGCGAAGCTCGGCGAAGGCGAGTTCTTCGGCGAAATGGCCCTCCTCACCGGCGAAGTCCGCGCCGCCGACGTCATCGCCATGACCGACGTCGTGACCGTGGAGATCACCAAAGCCGCCCTCGAGCCCGTCCTCCGCGATCACCCCGAGCTCGCCGCCGCGATTTCGGAGAAGGTGGTGGAACGGAGAGGATCGCTCGACTCACTGAAGGGGGAAGGGGTGGAAGAGGAAAAGGGGAGCGTGTTGTCGCGGATTCGGGCGTACTTTGGATTGTGATGAAGCGCCTTCTCATCGTCGAAGACAAGGAGTCTCTCGCCAACATGCTGCGCGAGTCGGTCGAGGCGGACGGGCTCGAAGCGGAGATCGCGTCGTCGGGCACGGAGGCGATGCGCTGGCTTGCGGAGGGGCGGCGGTATGTCGCGGTGCTGACCGATCTGCGGCTGCCGGGCGCGGACGGGATCGCGGTGCTGCGGCAGGCGAGGGAGAGCGATCCCGATTGTCCGGTGATCGTGATGACGGCGTACGGCACGGTCGAGAACGCGGTCGAGGCGATGAAGCTCGGCGCGCATGACTTCATCCAGAAGCCGATCGACGTCGATCATCTCTCGCTCCTGTTGCGCCGCTGCCGCGAGCATCGCGAGCTGCGCTACGAAAACCTGCTGCTGAAGGAAGAGTTCCAGAAGCAGTACCGCCTGCCGGCGATCGTCGGCGACTCGCCGCTCATTATCGGCGTCTCGCAGGCAATCCAGCGCGTCGCGCAGACCGATGCGACGGTGCTGCTGCAGGGGGAGTCGGGGACGGGGAAGGAGTTGTTCGCGCGCGCGATTCATCAGCTCTCGCCGCGCCGCGATCGTCCGTTCGTGGCGATCAACTGTGCCGCGATTCCGGAGACGCTGATTGAGAACGAGCTGTTCGGACACGAGAAGGGCTCGTTCACCGGCGCGTCCGGCCGTCAGCTCGGCAAGTTCGAGCTCGCGGACCTCGGCACGATTTTCCTCGACGAGATCGGCGACCTCGGGTTCTCGATGCAGTCGAAGCTCCTGCGCGTGCTGCAGGAGCGCCGCTTCGAGCGCATCGGCGGCACGGCCTCGATCGATGTCGATGTGCGCGTGATCTGCGCGACGAATCGCAACGTCGAAGAAGCCGTACGCGCCGGCGCGTTTCGCGAGGACCTCTTCTTCCGCATCAACGTCTTCCCCGTCACCATCCCGCCGCTGCGCGACCGCCGTCAGGACATCGACGCGCTCGCGGATCATTTCCTCATCCGCTTCGCGCGCGAGCTGAACCGGCCGGGCCTGAAGATGACCGATGACGCGCGCGCGATCCTGCGGTCGTACGACTGGCCGGGCAACATCCGCGAGCTGCAGAATTGCATCGAGCGCGCGGCGATCCTCTGCGACCGCAACACGATCGAGGCGCACGACCTGAACGTCGTTCCCTCGACGGCGCCGGCCGAGCCGAAGAAGCGCAAGAAATGAACATCCCCACGTCGAAGGACGTCGTCGCGTTTCTGAACGAGCGTTTCGCCGCGCGCGGGCTGCCGTATCGCATCGAGCACATCGCCGTGCTGCCGTACGTGAATCCGATGTGGCTCGCGAATTGGGACGTGCCGCAGCTCGCGAATGCCGCGGAGCGCGAGATCATCGACGAGGAGATTCGCGAGGCGCGCTGGCAGTTTCCGCAGGTACTCGAGGATTTTTGAACACGGCGTCGCTGCCGAAGCGGCGCAGCGGCGCGAGCCTGCGGAGCATCGGTGCGAGCGCGGTCTTCTGCTCCGGCGTCAGGCGCTGCTCGTGGACGATCACGATCGCAGCGCCGTTCTGCAGCGCGGCATCGAGAAACGCGTCGTCGTATTCGAGCTTCAGTTCCTTTTCGCGCAGGAAGCGATGCAGCGGCGTCTCCCATCCCGAGGCGCCGTTCATGATCGGGACGCGATGCACGGTCGTGGCGAGGATGTACTCGTACGGCACGCCGTGCGCGATGATCGGCAGCTCGAGCACGACTCCGGGACGCTCGCGCGCGAGCCAGGCGTAGACCGGTGCGTGCTGCGAACGGACGTGGTCCCACTGGATGCGCGGCCATGTTTCCGCGATCGCGAGGGCGAGTAGCAGCGCGGCGACGAGCTGCTTCCGCTTCGACCGCTCGATCAGCGCCGCCGCGCCCATCGCCGCCCACACCGCGAGCCCGACGTACACGATGATGGCCCACCGCGCCGGCGTGCGCGTCGCGCGGAAGGGCGTGAAGACGCGGAAGAGGAACGGATGCAGGAAGGCGTTCCATCCGAGGGACGCGACGAAGCCGACGACGATCCAGGCCGCGGCGGTCAGCTCTTCTTTGTTGAAGCGTGATTGGTGGATGGTGGTTTGTAGTTGAGGGAGGAAGCGCACGATCAACAGCACCACCGTGATCATTGCGGGGACGTCGGGGCCGGAGAAGGAGAGGGGGCCGAGGGTGATTTTGTCTTCGATCGTCGTCAGCCATGTGGCGATGAGGCCGAGGGCGATGGCGATGTCGAGCAGCGGTCGCGCGGTCACGCGGTCACGCGGTAGGGACTTTGCTGCGTGACCGCGTGACCGCGTGACTGCGTAACCGATCGCGAGAGCGATGGGGAGAATCCCCGGAAACAACTCGCGTTCATCGCGATGTAGCGCCGGGTCGGCGAGTTTGCCGTAGAGAACATTGCGCGAGGATGGTGCGAGCCAGTCGATGAACGACGCGGAGCCGCCGCGCGATTCGCCGGTGGTGCGTTGGAGGCGGTATTCGTGCGACACGATTTGGTACGGCAACAGGACGGGGACGAGGATGACGCCGGCGATGGCCAGCGCGATGAGGAGGGCGGGTATCCTGCCCGCCGGCGGCCGGAACTCTCGCCATGCCATCCAGAGAAACCCGACGGTCACGGCGAGCATGAAGGCGCCATAGAGAAGCCAGTAGACGTTCGTGAGGCCGTTCATCAGGAACGCGGCGCCGACGAGTGCGGCGTATTTCGTGGTGGGACGGCGCCACCAGGCGAGCAGCGCGGCGAGGAGCAGCGGGAGCCAGCCGCTCCAGACGATCTGCACGTGCTGCACGTGCGCGACCATGAACGAGCCGAAGGCGAAGAAGATCCCGCCGAGGATCGAGGCGAAGGTGTGGCGGGTGACGAGGCGTGCGAGCACGTAGGCGCCGTACGCGGAGAAGGCGTAGCCGAGGATCAGCGCGAGGTTGTGGATCGTCAGCGGAGAGACGCCGGCGAGATGGAGCGGCAGCATCACGAGCGCGATGCCGATCAGGTTCTCGCTGTAGGCGACGGGCATGCGTCCGGGGTAGTAGATCGGGCCGTCGTAGAGATGTAGCGGCGCGTGCGTGAGCGCGTGGCTGACCCAGTCGATGATCCACGTCGTCAGCAGCGGATCGCCGCGATCGGCGGCAGCGGTGTCGAGGTGCAGCAGCAGCGGCCACGTGAACGCGACGGCGAGCGCGAGGAGGAACGCGAAGACGCCGAGCTCGCGCTTCATTCGGCGCGCTCCCAGTCGATGAAGAGGTCGGTCGTGCGCACGACTCGCTTGCCTTCATCCTCGATCTCCAGCTGCAGGTCGGTGTGCAGGCCGACGCCGCGCGGGCGCTCGGGCAGGATGACGTCGAAGCCGGGGCGCGGCGTGAAGTAGTACCAGGAGTAGCGGCTCTTCACGTCGGGGCGCGCGTCGATCAGCGGCACGTCGATGCGCGTGCGTCCGGCATCGAGGAGGAGCGTCACGCGTTTGATCGTGAAAGGCGAGAGCACCCAGCCGCGGACGCGCATCGGGCCGCGCACGGTGTCTCCTCCCCGCGGCGAGTCGAACGTGGCCATGATCGCGTCGCTGTGCGTGGTCTCGCCGGCCAGCATGCGCGCGAGCTTCTGTGCGGGGAGGTGGCCGGCGCCGTCGGGAGCGGCAGGCTGCGAGCTCGCGGGCGCGCGGTAGTTGCGGGTGACGGCGAAGACGAAGTCGCCGCCGATCTCGTGATCGAAGCTGCGGACGTACGCGAGCCGGCCGGCGGCGAGCTGTTTCGACAGCCACGCGCGGACGCTCGGCGACGCGTCGCCGAGTGCGTGCACGTGGACGACGACGAGCTTCGCGCCGTGCTGCTCGAGGATCGCGAAGAACTCATCGTCGAATGCGTACGCGTCGTTCTTGCCGCGCAGTTTCGCGTGCACCGGCACGCTCCACGGCGTGAAGCCGTTGAACTGCGGGAGGTGATGATGCGTCGAGCCGAGGAGCGACTCGAACTCCATCCCGTTCGCCATCGGCAGCTCGATCAGCGGCGCGACGCGCTCGCGCGCGAGCCAGCGATACACCGGCGCGATCGTGGGCACGGCCTGTTCCCAGCGGATGGACGGCCAGAGATCGAGCGCCGCGAGCGCGATCAGGATCGGCGCGACGACGCGCGGACGTTTCCTGATCAGCACGAGCGCGCCGATCGCGGCCCAGACCGCGAGGCCGATGTATGCGATCACCGCCCAGCGCACCGGCGCGCGAATCGCGGCGAAGAGGCTGGTGCGGCGATAGAGAAACGCGTGGAAGAACGCGTTCATCCCGAACGAGCCGATGACGCCGATCAGAATCCAGCTCGCCGCCGCCCATCGTTCCGGATGTTCGGAGCGCGGCTGCGTGCGCGCGAAGCGAATGACCAGCAGCAGTACGAGCAGCGTCGCCGGCACGTCCGCGCTGCTGAAGGAGAGGATGCGATGGCCCGCGATCGTCCATTCGGTGCGGTCGGTGATGATGCCGAGCCAGGTGAGGATCGCGGCGAACGCGATGAGGACGTGGAGAAGAAGAGTGCTGCGTGCTGGGTGCTGGGTGCTGCGGAGAGTGCGGGCCTCAGCACGCAGCACGCAGCCCGCAGCACCAATCCCCGCAAGTACGAGCGCCACCAAACCAGGGAACAACTGCATCTCGTGCCGATGCAGCTCCGGCGCGCCGAGTCTTCCGTAGACGATGCTGAGCGGTGTCGTGACGAGCCAGGCGGTGGCGGGGGCGGAGCCGCTGCGGGCTTCGGCTTCGCTGCGGACCATTCCGTATTCGTGCGCGAGGATGCTGTAGGGGAGGAGGAAGGGGAGGAGGAGCAGGCCGGCGATCGCGAGCGCGGCGAAAAGCGTGAGCCAGAAGCGGCGGTCGCGGCGCGTGCTGAGGATCGCGTAGATCGCGATCGTGATCGCGGCCGTCACCGATCCGAAGAGAAAGTAGTGGACGTTCGTGAGGCCGTTCATCACGAACGCGCCGGTGATGCACGCGGCGGTCTTCGTGCCCGGCGCGCGCCAGTACGCAATCAGGGCGGCGAACAGCAGCGGGAGCCAGCCGCTGCAGATGAGCTGCATGTGGGAGATGTGGTCGAACTTGAACGGGACGAACGCGAAGATGACGCCGGCCACGAGCGCGGCGGCGGTGGAGCGGGTGATGAGCCGCGCGAGGACGAACATCCCGTAGCCCGACAGCGCGAAGCCGATGAGCATCGCGAGGTTGTAAACGGCGATCGGCGGTACGCCGGCGATGTGAAACGGCAGCACCAGCAGCGCGACGCCGACGAGGTTCTCGCTGTGCGCGAGCGTCAGCCGGCCGGGGTAGAAGATCGGGGCGTTGTAGAGGTCGAGCGGCGCGTGCGTCAGGGCGTGGCACACCCAGTCGATGATCCACGTGACGATGTACGGGTCGCCGCGGTCGGAAACAGCCGTCGTGAGATGCGACGCCAGCGGCCACGTCATCGCGACGGCGAGCGTGAGGTAGAAGGCGAAGACGGCGGCTTCGCGGGCGGCGCGTTTGATCATTCGGCGGCGGACGGCGGCTGGATCCCGAGGAGCTGTGCGATCAGCCGCGCAATCCGCGTCTGCGGCCACTCGCCCATCGCTCCTCCGCGACTCCCGGCGCCCGCCGCGAAGAGTACCGTATGCAGCTCGCGATGCACGTTCAGCCCTCCGTGATTGCCCGCCGATGACGGTTTCGCGAGTGCCGGCGCGTCGCTCGACGACGACAGCAGCACGTTCGTTTTCGCGTACGCGACGACGTCGCCGCTGTTGCGATGGGCGGTCGCGCTCTTCTTCGACACGTCCTCGAAGAGGCCGGTCGCGTTGAGCATCGCGATCACCGCGTCGCTGTCGTCCTCTCCTTCGAAACGGTAGAGGTGCGCGACGCTGTTCGAGCCGAAGGCGCGCCAGCGCGGTGCGAAGCCGTGGTCGGCGAGCAGCCGGTTCATTCGGATCTCCGTGTCGATCGGCGCGAGTCCGTGATCGCCGGTGACGAGGAGCGCGTCGTGCGTGAGATCGAGCGATGCGCGAACCGCCGCGATTCCGCGATCGGCGGCGGTGAAGGCCGCGCGCACAACAGTGTCATTGCCGAGGTAGCGATGCGACGCGGTATCAACCTCGGGTTGATACGCGAGCAGCAGATCGAACGGCATTCGCTGGATCGCCAGCACCTGCGCGCGCGTCAGAAAATCGGCGAGGCGGTTCATCTGTTCGATGAAGGTCTGCGCGTCGAGCCCCGCGCGCTCGTCGGCGATGCCCGGCCAGAACCCGATCTCCGCGTCGAGCGTCGTCTGGAACGACTCCGGCCACGCGCTGGTGCGCGAGATCGCGCCCCAGTAGACCGTCACGTCGTTGAGCGTTGGATCGGCGTGGAGCATCTTCGACCACGAGCCGTACAACCCCGCGCTCGTTTGCGCCGAGAGCGCGAACCAGCCGCGCGCGTCGGGGATCACTTCGCGCTCGCCGCTCTCGATGAGGAAGAGATCGTAGTTCGCCGCGGCGTCGTTCGTCGTGTCGTACGCGACGAGATCGACGTCCTGCCGCGTCACGTCGGGGATGCTCCACTCGATCCGCGCGCGCTGGATCGGGCTGTACGACACGCGGCGCTGCGGGCGCGAGGTCCAAGTCGGCGGCACCCACTCGCGATGAAAGTCGGTGCGGCCGAGGTGCAACATGCGCGCGCTCGTCACCGACGAAGTCCACGCAAAGCCAAAGTCGGAGATGCGGCGCGGCGAGCGCGCGTCGACGCTCGGGAACGGCACCGTGCCGACGCGTTTTCCCTGACGCCGCGCGGCCTCGACGACCGTCTCCGCGTCGATCGTCGTCTCGAGTCCCTGCGCCGCCTGTTCCCGCGGCGTGCCCGGCACGTGGAAGCGATTTGCGACGATGCCGTGCACTCGCGGCTGCGCGCCGGTGAGGATCGTCGCGTGCGTCACCGACGTCGCGGTCGGATTCACCGGGATGATGCGCGCGCTGCCGCCGTCGCGCTCGAGCGCGGCGAACGCCGGCAGGTCCGCCTGCGCCGCGAGCGCATCCGCGCCGAGGCCGTCGAACGACATCAGCACCACGCGCTGCGCCGTGCCGGCGGACAGCTGAGGCGCGGGAGGCTCGACGCGCGGCGGCGGTGCGGGCGCGCAGGCGGCGAGCGCGAGGAGAACGAGAAGGCTGCGCATGGGGAAAGAGGCTCGGGTCACGGGCAACTGAACACGGCTCACTCTTTCTTCAGCGACGCGAGCACGCGGTCCCGATACTCCTTCGCCTTCGCGATCGCGGCCGGCTCATCGACGGTCAGCACTTCGCCGCGGCGCATGAGGATTTTGCCGTCGACGATGGTCGTGACGACGGAGCTGCCCGAGGCCGCGTAGACGATCGCCGACTCCACGGAGTACACCGGCTGCGTCTTCGCCTGCTGCAAATCGATGATCACGACGTCGGCGCGCTTGCCGCGCTCCAGCGTGCCGACCTTGTCGCCGAGCCCGAGCGCCGTCGCGCCGCCGATGGTGGCGAGGCGCAGCAGCTCGCGCGCGCTGATCGCCTTCGGATCGCTCTTCATCACCTTCTGCAAACGTGCCGCGCTGGCCATTTCCTCGACCATGTCGAGGTTGTTGTTCGAGCCGGCGGGACCGTCGGTGCCGAGGCCGACTTCCATGCCGGCGCGGATCATCTCGACGATCGGCGCGACGCCGGAGGCGAGCATGGTGTTGCTCTCGGGGCAGTGCGCGACGCTCACCTTCTTCGCGGCGAACGTACGGATCTCGTCGGGCGTCAGCCACACGCCGTGCGCGGCCTGCACGTCATCGCCGAGGAACCCGATCGAGTCGAGGTAGACGCCGGGCGTCATCCCGTCGTGCTTCTCCGCTACCTGGCGCAGCTCGTCCTTCGTCTCGGAGACGTGGATGAGAATCGGCACGCCGAGCTCTGTCGCGAGCTTGCGGACCTGCTGGAGATGTTCGCTGGAGACGGTGAATGGTGCATGAGGGGCGAAGGCGGGGGTGATGAGGCGGTCGCCCTTCCACTCGCGCACGTAGCCGCGCATGTACTCGATCGCGGCGTCCCAGGTCTTGTTGTCGGGCGCGGGAAAGTCGATGAGCGTCTCGCCGAGCACGCCGCGCAGGCCGGCGGCCTTTGTCTCGCGCGCGATGTCGGACTCGTAGTAGTACATGTCGCAGAACGTAGTCGTGCCGGAGCGGATCATCTCGGCTGCCGCGAGCCGCGTTCCCCACTTCACGAAGTCGCGATCGACGTTCTTCGCCTCCGCCGGAAAGATGAAGTTGGTCAGCCAGTCCATGAGATCGCGATCGTCCGCGATCCCGCGGAACAGCGTCATCGGCACATGCGTGTGCGCATTCACGAACCCCGGCACCACCGCCATCCCGCCCGCCCTGATGGTGGTCTTCGCCCTGTACTTTGCGTCGACCTCGCTCGAGGGCCCGACCGCGATGATCTCGCCGTTCCGGATCGCGACCGACCCGCGCTCGATGTTGGGGCCGGCCATGGTGACCACGGTTGCGCCGGTGATGAGGATGTCGGCGGTGTCGGCGTTGAGCGGGAGCGCTGCGAAGGCCAGGAGAACGACAAGGCGTTTCAGCATGACCGGAAACTTAGCATGTTTGGTGCGCGCGCTGCTCCAACTCCGCGATCACATCTGCCCAGTCAATCCCTTCATCCACCATCAACACCGCCAAATGAAATACCAGATCCGCCATCTCACTCACCATCCGCTCCCGCCCCTGTCCCATCGCCGCAATCACGACCTCCGTCGCTTCCTCCCCAATCTTCTTCAGAATCCGATCGCGCCCGCCCTCGAACAGCGACGCGGTGTACGAGCCTTGCGGCCGCTCCGCACGGCGGTCGCGGAGCACGCCCATCAGCCGATCGAGAAACGGCGCGGGAACATCAGGGAAACAGGAAAACGCGCCGGTGTGGCATGCGGGGCCGCGGGGCTCGACGGTGATGACGAGGGCGTCGCGGTCGCAGTCGGGGGCGATGTGGACGACGCGCTGGGTGTTGCCGGAGGTGGCGCCTTTGTGCCACAGCTCGTTGCGGCTGCGGCTCCAGAACCAGGTCTCGCCGGTCTCGATCGTTTTCTGCAGCGATTCCTCGTTCATGTACGCGAGCGTGAGGATCGCGCCGCTGCGCGCGTCGCGGACGATCGCGGGAATGAGGCCGTTCGTGAATTGCAGGTCGTTCATCGGATCGGGATCCCTTCCGCCGCGAGATGGCGCTTGACGTCGCCGACAGTGAGCACGCGGTCGTGAAAGAGCGAGGCCGCGAGGACGGCGCGCGCGCCGCCGGTCTCGATCGCGTCGCGAAAGTGCTCGACGCGTCCCGCGCCGCCGGAGGCGATGACGCCGATGTTGACGGCGCTGGTCACGGCGCGCAGCAGCTCGAGATCGAAGCCGCTGTTCGTGCCGTCGCGATCGACGGACGTGAGCAGGATCTCGCCGGCTCCCAGCTCTTCCGCGCGTTTGCACCACGCGACGGCGTCGATGGCCGTGATTTCTTTTCCACCGCGAACGGCGCAGAGGCCCTGCTTCGCGTCGCAGGAGAGCACGACCGCCTGCACGCCGAACTCGCGCGAGCATTCCGCGATCAGCTCCGACCGCGCGAGCGCGGCGGTGTTGATGGACACGCGATCGGCGCCGGCGCGCAGCATCTGCCGGAAGTCGCCGACGGAGCGGATGCCGCCGCCGACGGTGAGCGGGATAAAGATCGCGTTCGCGACGCGCGTCACGGTCTCCATCGACGAGCGTGCGCTGTCGATATCGAGGATCACCAGCTCGTCCGCGCCTTCTTCCTCGTAGCGCGTCGCGCATTCGACGGGATCGCCGGCGTCGCGGATGTTCGTGAACGAGACGCCTTTCACGACGCGGCCGTCGCGGACGTCGAGGCAGGGGATGACGCGCTCCGGCACCGCGTCGCGTGCGGCGAGGCGCGCACTGGCCTCGGCGAGATCGATGCGCCGTTCCAGCAGCGCGCGGCCGATGACGCAGCCGCTGACGTTGCCGAGCCGCGCGAGCGAGACCAGGTCGTTCGTCTGCGACACGCCGCCAGAGGCGATCAGTTTCACTCGCGTCATCGCGCGCAGCTCGCGGTAAAGCGCGAACGACGGTCCGCGTAGCACGCCGTCTTTCGCGATGTCGGTCACGAGCGCCTCGTCGATCGCGAGCGACTCGATGCGCGCGAAGATGTCTTCCATCGACACGCTCGACGAGCGCGTCCAGCCGTCCGTGCGCACGACGCCGTCGCGCACGTCGATCGCGGGGACGATGCGATGCGGGCCGAAGGCGTCGACGAGCGCGTCGAGCAGGGCGCTCGTGGCGGCGGTGCCGACGACCAGGCGCTCGGCGCCGCAGTCGAGCCAGCGCCGTGCGTCGTCGAGCGAGCGGATGCCGCCGCCGACCTGCACGATGAGGTCGCGGCGCGCGAGGCGGCGCACGATGCCGGTCTCGATCGGCCGCCCGCTGCGCGAGGCCTCGAGGTCGACGACGTGCAGCCGCGCGCCGCGCGGGACGGCGAGCGAGTCGAGCACGGCCTCGGCATCGCCATAGTCTTTGGCCGTCGCGAAGTCGCCGCGCGTGAGCCGCACCACGCGTCCGCGCAGCAGGTCGAGTGAGGCGATCAGTTGCATGCGACGAAGTTCCTCAGCACGCGCAGCCCCGCGGCGGACGATTTCTCGGGATGGAACTGCACGCCGAAGACGCGTCCCTGCTGTACGGCGGCCGTGAATCGGCCGTTGTACTCGGCGAACGCGACCTCGCTCTCCGCGTCGCGTACGGCAAATGAGTGGACGAAGTAGAACGCCGTACCGTCGGCGATCCCCTTTAGGAGTGCGGTGGCGGAGCCACCGCTTTCCACCCGATTCCATCCGATCTGCGGAACCGCCAGCGGTCCCTCGAAACGCCCAACTTCGCCGCGGAGCAAGCCCAGTCCCGGTGTCGTACCCATCTCGTGCGAGACGTCGAAGAGGAGCTGATGTCCGACGCAGATGCCGAGGAGCGAGGCGCCGGCGGCGACGGCTTCGCGGATCGCGCCGTCGATCTTCGTCTCCGTGAGCCACGTGCGCGCGGCGCGAAAGCTGCCGACGCCGGGAAGGACGAGCTTCGAGGCGCGCCCGATGTCACCGGCGTCGCGCGTCACCTGCAGCTCCGCGCCAACACTGCGCAATGCGCGCGCGATATTCGCGACATTCGCGACCGGCGAGTCGATGAGCGTGACGTTCACAGCACTCCCTTCGTGCTCGGCACGTCGCTCCCCACGATCTGCTTGGCCTCGCGCACCGCGATCGCGAACGCCTTGAAGATGGCCTCGGCGGCATGATGTCCGTTGCGTCCGCGAATCAGATCGACGTGGATGTTGCACCCGCACTTGTTCGCGAACGACTTGAAGAACTCCTCGACCAGCGCGAACGGGAAGTCCTTGTGGATGAGCAGCATCTCGCGGTCGATCGGGACGTCGAACACGAGATACGGACGGCCGGAGAAGTCGACGACCACGCGCGCGAGCGCCTCGTCGAGCGGGACGTACGCGTGGCCGAAACGGCGAATGCCGCGCTTCTCGCCGAGGGCCGCGGCGAAGACTTCGCCGAACACGAGACCGACGTCCTCGACGGTGTGGTGGTAGTCGATGAACGTATCGCCCGCGGCGCTCACCTCGAGATCGAGCTGCGCGTGACGCGCGACCGCGTCGAGCATGTGCGAGAGAAAGCCGATCGGCGTGTCGATCGACGCGCGGCCGGTGCCGTCGACGTTGACCGTGATGTCGACGGACGTTTCCTTCGTGGTGCGGCGGAGGGTGGCGGTTCTCATGCGAGCGCCTCCAGAAACGCGTCGTTCTCTTCGCGCGTGCCGACGGACACGCGCAGAAAGTCGGCGTACTTGCGGATGAGGATGCCGCGCGCGAGGAAATCCTCGAACGTTGCGCGGCCGCGGAAGGCGATGAAGTTGGCGCGCGTCGGAAACACGGTGACGCCGGCGGTTCCGCGCATCGCCGCGAGCATTCGCTCGCGCTCGGCGATGACCCGCGCGACGTTCGCGTCGCGGAGCTCGCGATGCTCCAGTGCGAGCGCGGCCACGGTCTCGCTGATGATGTTGAGCGAGTAGGGGAGCTTGACCTTGCGAATCTCGCGGCAGGTCGCCGCGGTCGAGGCGAGCCAGCCGACGCGCAGCGCGGCGAGTCCCCACGCCTTCGAAAACGTCGAGAACGTGACCAGCCGATCGTGCAGCGGCGGGAGCGAGTCCTCCGCGAAGTCGCCGTACGCGCGATCGAACAGCAGCGTCGCGCCGGTGGCGAGCAGCTGCTCGAGTCCGCGCTCTGGCAGCACGCCGCCGGTCGGATTGTTCGGCGAGCAGACGATGACGACCGCGCCGCGCAGCGTGGCGAGCGTGCGCGTCATCTCGTCGAGCGGGAGGAAACCGGTCGCAGGATCGAGCGCGATCGGCACCGGCAGGCCGCCGCTGATGACGACGAGCTTTTCGTAGAGCGCGAACGTCGGACGCGCGAACACGACCGGCGTTCCCGGCCCAACGAACGCGCCGATCGTCGCGGCGAGGAGCTCGTTCGAGCCGTTGCCGACGAGCACGTTCTCCGGCGCAAACCCGTACGCGTTCGCGAGCGCGCTGCGCAGCATCGTCGACTCGAAGTCGGGATAGCGATTCCACGCGCGACGCGCGACGCGCGCGAGCGCCTCGTCCTTGAACGGGAAGTCGGATGGCGACTCGTTCTGATTGAGTTTGATCTCCGCCTCGCGCAATTCGAGCGTGTATGCGGTCATCGCCGCCACCGCCGCGCGCGCGCTCATACGCGCACCGCCGCTCTCGCGTGTGCCGGCAACCCTTCGAACGTCGCGATCGTCGCCGCGAGCGGCCCGAGCTCCCCCAGCTCCTCCTTGGAGAGCGTGATGACGTTCGTGCGCTTCACGAAGTCGTACACGCCGAGGGGGGAGAAGAAGCGCGCGCTGCCGGCGGTGGGGAGCACATGATTCGAGCCGATCATGTAGTCGCCGGCCGCGGGCGCGGAGAAGGGGCCGCAGTAGATCGCGCCGGCGTTGCGCACGCGTTCCGCGATCGCCGCCGCATCGCGCGCGTGAATCGCGAGATGCTCGGGCGCGATGCGATCGACGATCGCGACGGCTTCGTCGATCGTGTCGACGACGAACGTCTGCGTCGCGCGCACGTCGATGCGCGCGCCGATGCAGATGCACGTCACGACGGAGTCGGCGCCGTGCTCCTGCTGCGCGTCGAGATCGGCCTGAATGTACGCGGGATTCGCGGTGTCGTCGGCGATGATCACGAGCTCCGTCGGGCCCGCGGTCATGTCGATGCCGACCTGTCCGACGAGCCGCGCCTTCGCGGCGGTCACGTACGAGTTGCCGGGGCCGACGATCTTGTCCACGCGCGCGAGCGTCTCCGTGCCGAAGGCCAGCGCGGCGATGCCGGCCGCGCCGCCGCTGCGATAGATCTCGCGGATGCCGAGGCGGTTGCAGACGTAGTGCAGCTCATCGCGCGCGGCGGCGGACGGCGTCGTGGCCACGACGATCTCCTCGACGCCGGCGATGCGCGCGGGAACGGCGCACATGATCAGCGTCGACACGTACACCGCGCGCCCGCCCGGCACATACACGCCGACGCGCCGCAGCGGACGGACGCGATGCGTCACCCCTTCCCACTGATACGACGCCGGGAGTTGCGGCAGATGGAACGCGCGCACGCGCTCGATCGCGATGTCGAGCGCGCGCGCCAGCTCGCGTTCGATCGTGACCTCACGAGGCGCGATCAGAATCTCGCGCGGCGCGACGCGCACGCGATCGAAGCGCGCGATCTGTTCGGCGACGTACGCATCTCCGCGCGCGCGCACCCCGGCGATCATTTCGTCGGCGACAGTTTCAGCGTCAGACATCGTTCCTCCCTGTGTCATCCCGAGCGGTAGCGAGGGACCCGGGGCTCGGGTGGGGCTGCGAGACCCATGCATCGCGCCCCGCCCGCACAGGTCCCTCGCTACGCTCGGGATGACAGGCCGTTTCAATTCGCGCGATCAGCGCGCGGATCTCCTGGTGGTTGATTCGATAGACGTTCTTCGCGACGATGAGCCGCGGCGCGATCTCGGTGACGAAGTCCTGCAACTCGAGCTGGTGCACGCGCACGGTCTCGCCGCTCTCGACGAGGTCGATGACGTGCGAGGTGAGTTGGAGCACGGCCGCCAGCTCGACCGAGCCGCCGAGGGGGATGACCTCGGCGTGCAGCGCCCGCGAGTCGAGGTACTGGCGCGCGATGCGCGGGTACTTCGTCGCGATGCGCGCGCCGTTCGAGAGCGGCGGTGCGCCGCGCGCGCCGATGACCATCATCCGGCAGCGGCCGTACGGCAGCTCCACCGGCTGGTACGCGCTGCACGCGTGCTCGAGGATCTGATCGAGCCCGGCGATGCCCACGTCGGCGGCGCCATGCTCGACGTACACCGGCACGTCGCAGTCCTTGACGAAAATCCATTCGATGCCGCCGCGCGTGAAAACGAGCCTGCGCGTCAGCAGCTCATTCCCCGACGGCACCTCATACCCCGCCGCGGCGAACGTCGCGAGCACGCTGGATTGCAACCGGCCTTTCGGGATCGCGATGCGCATCGTCAGTCCACCTCGTCGATGGTGAAGGTGAAGCCGATCGCCGGCGCCGCGGTGCCGAAGCGTTCGTAGAGCGAGTCGTAGCGGCCGCCCTGCGCGATCGGTTTGCGGCGATCGGTGCCGTAGACCCAGAAGCGAATGCCGGTGTAGTAGCCGTGGGATTCTTCCGGCTCGTCGTCATGCAGGACGAACCGCGGGTCGTCGATGGTCGCGCGAGCATCGGCGTAGACGACGAGTGGGTTGGGGACGAACGAGGCGGCGAGGCGGAGCATCGCGAGGTCGGCTTCGACGCTCGCGTCGCCGATGATCTCCGCGCCGATCTGAAAGAGCTCGCGGTTCGCGCCGAGGCGCGAGGCCTCGCAGCGAATGACGTCGCCGCGGTAGAAAACGCGCAGCGGGAGACTCGTCGCGTCGATCGCGGGCGCGAGCGCGCGGGCGACCATCGGCGTGAAGTCGGAGCGGATCGAGACCAGCTCTCCGTCGCGGTCGATGAAGCGGTAGCTCTGTTTCGCGGCCTCTCGCGCGGTGACGCCGTCGTATGGTTCCGCGAAGTCGATGATCGGCAGCACGACTTCGGCGAACCCGGCGCGCTCGAGCACCGCGACGAACCGCGACTCGATGCGCCTCCGCCGCGCCGTCTCTTCGATCAGCAGCGGCCTCGCTCCTGTGGGATATCGAAATCTCGCCATAAAAGCCAAAACCCCTTCCCGCGTCAGGAAGAGGTTTCGACTTCGCTCCAGCTCAGCTCGTGCGCCCCTTCCTTTCGGCAGGGCACACGCGGATCAGCACCCTACCGTTGTTTGCGGTGGTGGTGATGGTGCCGGCGAGCGCGGTTGGTGTTCATTTGTCGACGCGCAGTGTAGCAGGTTTCGCGCAACCTATAATCCGGCGCGCATGACTCTCGATGAACAGTTGCAATACCTCGCCAAGGGCGCGGTCGATCTGATCGACATCAAGGACCTGAAGGCGAAGATCGTGCGCGGGAAGCCGCTGACGGTGAAGGTGGGGTTCGATCCGACGGCGCCGGACATTCACCTCGGGCATACGGTCCTGATGCGCAAGATGCGTCATTTCCAGCAGCTCGGGCATCGCGTGATCTTTCTGATCGGCGATTTCACGGGGATGATCGGCGATCCGACGGGGAAGAAGTCGACGCGGCCGGCGCTGACGCGCGAGGAGATCCTGCAGAACGCGGAGACCTACCGGCGTCAGGTCTTCAAGATCCTCGACCCCGAGACCACCGAGGTGCGCTTCAACTCCGAGTGGCTCGGCGCGCTCGGCTCGGAAGGGATGGTGCGGCTCGCGGCGAAGTACACGCTCGCGCGCATCCTCGAGCGCGACGACTTCCGCAAGCGTTTCGAGGCGCATCAGCCGATCGCGATTCACGAGCTGCTCTACCCGCTCGCGCAGGGATACGACTCCGTCGCGCTCAAGTGCGACATCGAGCTGGGCGGCACCGATCAGCTCTTCAACCTGCTGGTCGGCCGCGATCTGATGCGCGAGTACGGACTCGAGCCGCAGGTCGTGCTGACCACGCCGCTGCTGGAGGGACTCGACGGCGTCGAGAAGATGTCGAAGTCCCTCGGCAACTACATCGGCATCAACGAAGAGCCGGCGCAGATCTTCGGCAAGATCATGTCGGTCTCCGATGAGCTGATGTGGAAGTACTACCTGCTGCTCACCGATCTCACGCCGGCGCAGGTCGACGCGGTCCGCGCGGAGAAGCATCCGATGGATGCGAAGAAGGAGCTCGCGAAGCTGATCATCCGCGACTTCCATTCGCCCGAGGCCGCGGAGAGCGCGGAGGCGGAGTTCCGGCGCGTGTTCAGCGAGGGCGAGGTGCCGACGGACATTCAGGAGAAGACTCTCGCCGCGAACGACGAGCCGCAGCTGCTGAGCAAGGTGATCACGCTCGCGGGGCTCGCGGAGAGCAACAAGGACGCGACGCGATTGATCGCGCAGGGCGGCGTGCTGGTGGATGACGTGAAGGTCGACTCGACGCGGCACGCGCTCGATGCCAGCGCGGGGAAGTCGTATCTGCTGAAGGTGGGGAAAAGACGGTTTGCGAGGGTGAGGTTTGACGCCTCACCCTCGCAGCCGGATTAGCGGTAACGAACGGGGATGGTGAGCAGCGAGGTCGAGCCGCCGACGGTAGCTTTGACGACGATCTCGCCGGTCTGGCCCTTCAGTCCCTCGAACGGCGAGGTGCGGAGCGTGCCGATGCCGTCGATGAGCTGCGCGTCGGAGGGGGACGAGACGATCTGCAGCGTCACGGCCTCGCCGAACTCGCCCGTGGCGACGATGCGGAAGTAGTTCGGGAACGCGCCGGTGAACAGCTCGACGGTTTGATCGAGCTTGCCGTCGCCGTCGGCGTCGCTGAAGTCGACCGTGCCATTCTCGTCGTCGTCGACGCCGAACGCGATCAGGATGTCGTCGCGCGTGCGCACGCCTTCGACGAACGTCGGGTCGCCGGTGGCGTTGATCACGCTGCCGAAGAAGATGGCGCTGCCGGAGGCGACGCGCGCGTGGACGGTGTCGTTGTCCTTCGCCTCGAGGCCGAACACGGACGCGATGCCGTTGTTGTGCTGCACGAACTCGCCCGCGGCGAACGTGGCGTCGGCGGTGCCGGCGACCGTGCCGTTGGCGCGCACGAGCTCCCATTTCAGGGTGGTGGCGGTGATGGCGTACGCGCCGAAGTTGAAGCGGCTCGTGGCGACGGACGACGGTCCGCTGATCGCGGCGATGTCTCCGGCGGTCGCGGCTTCATTGATCTTGACCGCGGGGATGTCCTGTCCGAACTCTCCCTCGGGGGCGGTGTTGAAGGTGCGCGAGTTGACGGCGAGGTGGCGGAGGTTGCGGTCGTCGACGGTGAGGACGAGCGCGCCGCTGCCGGCGGTGAGGCCGAACTTCGTCTTCGCGATGTCGGCGATGGTGACTGTCTCGCGCGCGGCGAGCGTGACGTTCACCGGACCGAGGACGCTCGTGCCCTTGTGAAACGCGATCGAGACCGTCATCGGCCGCGGCGCCGCGCTGTGCAGCGTCAGACTGCTCTGCCACTGGCTGTTGTTGGCTCCCGGACCCGTGCCGGCTCCCGGAACGACGAGCGTCGCCGCGCCCGCGACGACCGGCAGCAGCGCGATGGCCGCTGCAGTGAGGATGGTGCTGAGTTTTTTCATGATGCCTCCCATTTGAGTTGCCGGTGATACGGCGGGAGACGATTATTTGTCTATGAGAATGTGTGGGTTTAATGGTGTGTGGAAAATGAGGATAGTGAGGCGACTGTTGATACGGAGCCGTGCGATGAAACGTCTACGCGCACGGGTGCAGTAAACTCCCGCCGCCATGCCGATCCCTCTCCTCGACCTCAAGCAGCAGTACGCCTCGATCCGCGACGAAGTGTTGCGCGTGACGGCGGAGATTTATGAATCGCAGCTCTTCATCCTCGGGAAGCGCGTGGATGATTTCGAGCGCGACTTTGCGGCGTATTGCCGGACGAGGCATGCGGTCGGGGTGTCGTCGGGGACGGATGCGCTGCTCGAGGCGTTGATGGTGCTGGACGTCGGGGTGGATGACGAGGTCATCGTGCCGGCGTATTCGTTCTTCGCGACGGCGGGGGTCGTCTCGCGGCTGGGTGCGCGGCCGGTGTTCGTCGACATCGACCTAACGGACTACAACATCGATCCGGCGCAGATCGAGGGGAAGATCACATCGCGCACGAAGGCGATCATGCCGGTGCATTTGTACGGGCAGTGCGCGCCGATGGATGAGATCCTTGCGATCGCGGAGAAGCACGGCATCGCCGTCGTCGAAGATGCGGCGCAGGCGATCGGCGCGGATTACAGCGATCGGCGCGCGGGCTCGATGGGGACGCTCGGCTGTTTCTCGTTCTTCCCGTCGAAGAACCTCGGCGCGTTCGGCGATGCGGGCGCGATCACGGCCAACGATGACGCGCTGGCGGAGAAGCTCATCGACTTCCGCGTGCATGGGATGCGTCCGAAGTACTTTCATCACTACGTCGGCGGCAACTTCCGCATCGACGCGCTGCAGGCGGCGATCCTTCACATCAAGCTGCCGCATCTCGAGTCGTGGCACCAGGGACGTCGCCGCAACGCGGAGATCTACCGGCAACTGTTCGCCGAGTCCGCGGACGAGCGAATCGTCCTGCCTGCGGAACTGCCGGGACGGCGTCACATCTATAACCAGTACGTCGTGCGATTCCCCGAGGGGAGGGAGACGCGCGATCGCGTGATGGCGCAGCTCAAGAGCGCCGGCATCGGCTGCGAGGTGTACTACCCCCTCACCCTCCCGCAGCAGGAATGCTTCCGCAACGTCCCCGGCGCCCAGGACCGCTATCCCAATTCCGAAGCCGCCGCGGAGCAGACGCTCGCGATCCCGATCTTCCCGGAACTGACGGAAGGGCAGATCGGGGAGGTTGTGCGCGAGATTCGCAAGGGACTCGGATGAGTGGCTGCGTGCTGAGTGCTGCGTGCTGCGGCACATCCGCGCACAGCACCCAGCACGCAGCACGCAGCACGACAATGATCCCTCTCCGCACCACGCTCGAACGACACAGCACGCCGATCGTGAATCGCACGCTCGTGGCGATCAACGTCGTCCTGTTCGTCGCGCAGCTGTTCCTGGGGTCGATGACGGAGCGGGTGATTCAGACCTTCGGGTTCCTGCCGGCGAGGCTCATCGATCCGCGGGCGTTCGGGTATCAGCCGTGGGAAGTGGCGATCACGCTCGTGAGCTCGCTGTTTCTGCACGGCGGGTTCGTGCATCTGATCGGGAACCTCATCTACCTCTGGGTCTTCGGCGGGGCGGTGGAGGATGTGCTCGGACACGGGCGCTATCTGCTGCTCTATCTCGCGTGCGGGACGGTGGGGAGTCTCACGCACGCGGTGCTCTTCCCGACGTCCACGATTCCGTCGATCGGCGCGTCGGGCAGCATCGCGGGGATTCTCGGCGCGTTTCTCGTGCTGCTGCCGCACGGGCGCATCGTCACGCTCTTTCCGCTGGTCGTGTACTGGGCGATGGCGGAGATCCCGGCGATTCTTTTTCTGCCGATCTGGTTCGGCATGCAGTTCTTCAACGGATTCCTCTCGCTGCAGGCCGCGCGGAACGCGGTCGAGGTGGTGGGCATCGCGTGGTGGGCGCACGTCGGCGGGTTTCTCTTCGGCGCGTTGCTGGCAGGCGTCTTCCGCGCGTTGCGAAGAAACGCCACAATGCGCGCGACATGACCGACCACATTCTCATTACCGGCGGCGCGGGGTTCATCGGCTCGCACATCGCCGACGCCTTTCTGGCGCGCGGCTGGCGCGTGAGCATCCTCGACAACCTCTCCACCGGCGATCGCCGCAATCTCGATCCGCGCGCGAGCTTCCACGAAGCCGACCTGCGCGATCCCGAAACGATGCGTCTCCTCGACGAGCTGCAGCCGACGGTGGTCTGTCATCACGCGGCGCAGGTCGATGTGCGGACGTCGGTGCGCGATCCTGCAGGCGACGCGGACATCAACCTCATCGCCAGCCTGCGCCTGCTGCAGAAGGCGCACGAGATCGGCGTGCGGCGCTTTGTCTTCGCGTCCACCGGCGGCGCGATTTACGGCGAGCCGCGGGAAGTACCGCAGACCGAGTCGCATCCGCGCGAGCCGCTGTCTCCGTATGGCTGCGCGAAGCTGGCGGCCGAGCACTACCTGCATTACTACCGCGAGGTGCAGGGGCTGCCGGCGGTCGCGCTGCGTTACGCGAACGTCTACGGACCGCGGCAGAGCGCGCACGGCGAGGCGGGAGTGGTGGCGATTTTCGCGGGGCGGATGCTGCGCGGCGAGGAAGTGACGATCAATGGCAGCGGCGATCAGACGCGCGACTACGTGTTCGTCGGTGACGTCGTGAGGGCGAATCTCGCCGCGGTCGATCACGAGCTGACGGGCGCGTTCAACGTCGGCACCGGCGTCGAGACGACGGTCAACGAGTTGTACGCGCGGATGGTGGAATGCCTCGGCATCGAGCCCGCCGCGCGGCATGCACCGCCGAAGACAGGGGAACAGATGCGGAGCGTGCTCGATGGGTCGAAGCTGCGCGGGCTCGCGCATCTTCCTGATCCCGTTCCGCTGCGCGACGGGCTCGCGCAGACGCTGGAGTGGTTTCGCGAGAGAGCGTAATCAGAGCCGCGAGAAGCGGAGGCGCAGGAGATTCAGCGCGCCGAGGTAGATCTCGCGGCGGCGCAGCTTCGATTTGCCCATCGTGCGGTCGGCGAACACGATCGGCGACTCGGCGATGACCGCGCCGGTGCGGTGCGCGCGATACAACAGCTCGACGAGAAACGAATAGCCGGTCGACTTCACGCGCCGCGGCTCGAGCAGCTCCAGCGTGCGGCGCCGGTACAGGCGAAATCCCGACGTCACGTCATGCGCGGGGATGTGCAGCAGCTTCGCCGCGTAGGTGTTCGCCGTCCAGCTGAGCAGCATCCGCCCGAGTCCCCAGTTGATCGTCCCGCCGTCGCGCACGTAGCGCGAGCCGATCACGACGTCGGCGTTCTCCAGCAGCGCCAGCATCCGCGGCAGCGACGCCGGATCGTGGCTGAGGTCCGCGTCCATCGTGCCGATCACCTCGAACCCCTGCTCGAGCGCGTGCGTGATGCCGGCGAGGTACGCAAGGCCGAGGGCTCGCTCGCCGGTGCGGCGGAGCAGCAGCAGGTTCGGGTACGTGTTGCGGAGCTCGTCGACGAAATCGGCGGTGCCGTCGGGCGACTGATCGTCGACGACGAGGAGGCTCATGCCTTCGACGTGCGTGAAGAAGCGCGCCACCAGCTCGCCGATGTTGGAGCGCTCGTTATAGGTCGGAACGATGACGAGTTTCGTGTGCGCGCGAGCCGTAGACATCCGTGGTTTCGCTGCGCATACTACCGCGACCTTTACGGAAGTTTTTTTCATGACCAGGGGTAAAACGCGATGGACGCCGGGGCCGGCGGGGCAGTGGTGGCTGTGCTGGGCTCTCTTCATTCTCTTCCTGCTGCTGCCCGGCTCGGAGCGCTCGCCTTTCTCCGGAATCTCGTTCTCGGCGAAGGCATCGCTGCTGTTCACCGCGACGCTCGTGCTCGCCGTCGCGACGGCGCTGTTCCGCCCGCGCCAGGGCACGGGCCGGCTCCCGATGATCGTGCTGTTCGCGGCGATCGTCGCGAAGCTGGCGCTGGCGCCGCTGCTGGTGACGGCGGGGTGGCGCGGGGAGTACGCGACGGCGCTGCGCACCAAGTCGCTGACGTTCAAGCCGCTCACGACGGCGTGGTTCCAGCACGGGCGCGTGGCGCGGCAGTACAGGATCGACCGCGAGATCGACTACAACGGCCTGAACTTCGGCCTCTCGTTCATCAACGAGGAACAGCCGGTTCCGGAAGAGTGCGATTTCACGGGATTCAAGCGCGACATCGGACAGCCGCTGCTCGTGCAGTGGAAGGGCCATCAGTTTCTCGACGCGCCGCGCGCGCTGTCGACGGTCATCTCGGCGCGCGGCAACGTCCGCGTGTCCGTCGACGGACGGGAGATCGCGCGTGCGAGTCATCCGCGCGACCTCGCGGTGACGACCGGCGTCCTGCCGGCGGGGCTGCACGAGATCCGGATCCGCTACGGGAAGCCGCCCGACGTGTTCCCGTTCATCCGCGTTCAACCCCTCGGCAACATCACCGCGCATCCCGCGACCGCGGATGAGATTCGCAGGAGTGACCTGGCGAGCCGCGCCATCGACGTCGCGGGAGGCATCGCCCTCCTGGCGCTGGCGTGGGCGTTCTTCGCGGCGTATCGCCCGATCGGCACGCTCGTCCTCATCGATCTCTGGAACGACGTCGGGAAAGTCGCGGCGATCCTCTTCTTCGCGTACTTCGCGCTCTCGGGCACCTGGAGCTCCATTCCGAACCGCCACCTGACGGTGCAGCTCGGCATCGGCGACGACCCGCTGGGCTACGAGGTGTTCGCGCGGCAGATCCTGCGGAACGGGCTGCTGATGGTCGGCGACAGCGGGACGGCGGGTCCGTATTACCACTACCCCGGATATCCGTACGTGCTCGCCGCCGCGCACGCTCTCTGGAGCGACGACTTCACGGCCGTGCAGATTCTGAATTACTTCTGTGCGGGCACGCTCGGCCTGTTGATGTGGGGTCTGCTGCGTCGCCGGCTGGCGCCGAGCACGATCGTTGTCGTGCTGGCCGTGCTCGCGTGGTTCACGTACCGGCACATCCTGAAATGGGCGCATCAGTCGTTCACGGACAACCTGTACGTGCCGCTGGTGATGGCGACGGTGCTGGTCAGTCTGAAGGCGTTCGAGCGGCGCACCGGCGGGTGGCTGTTCGCCGCCGGCGTCATCACCGCGTTCGGCGCGGCGACGCGGCCCTCTCTCATGATTCACGTCCCGGTCATGTGCTGCGCGATTCTGCTGTACCGCGACTTCGGCTCGATCCGCCAGCGCGTGGTGCGGGTGTTTCAGTACGCGGGCGGCTTCCTCGCCGGCGTCTCGCCCTTCACGATCCGCAACTGGATCGTGGCGCACAAGTTCGTGCTCCTGGTCGCGTCGTTCGTGATGCTGCCGTACTTCATGTATCCGCCCGGCGCCGACGTGCCGTCGTTCATCATCGGCGACGCGCCGCCGATGTTCGGGCAGGCGCTCGGGCAGGCGTGGCAGGTCTTCAGCGCCGAGCCGGGACGCGTGCTCCGGCTCGAGGTCGAGAAGGTTCTGTTCACCCTCGGCTTCACGACGTTCTTCGATCCGGCAGGCGAGTATCCGCGCTACTTCGTCTACTTCCCTCTGTTGTTCGCGCTGGCGCTGTTCGCGCGGCGGATCGATCGCCCGATGAGGTTCGCGCTGCTGACCTTCGCGGCCTCGCATCTCGCGGCGATGGTCATCGCCGCGCCGTGGACGTACGGCTACAAGACCATCCTGCCGCTGCACATCATCGCGCTGGCGGGCGCCGCGTTTCTCCTCCCGCGCAGCGTCTCCTCGCGCGCGGAATCGCGCCGGCAGGCGGTGCAGCCGGCGCTCTCGCCCGCGGCGCGGCCGACTGTCAGCGTGATCCTGCCGACGTACCGCGAGAAGGACTCGATCCGCGCGTGCATCCGGGACTTCTTCGCCACCGGCGTCGTCGACGAGGTGCTGGTGATCAACAACAACGCCGTGGACGGCACGTCGGAAGAAGTCGCCGGAACCGGCGCCATCGAGATCTTCGAGAGGAGACAGGGCTACGGCTCGGCGATCCAGCGCGGGCTGCTCGAGGCGAAGGGCGACTATCTCGTGATCTGCGAGCCCGACGGCACGTTCATGGCGTCGGACATTCACAAGCTGCTCGCGTACGGCAAGGACTTCGACGCGGTGTTCGGCAGCCGCACGTCGCTGCAGATGGTGTGGCGCGGCGCGAACATGGGCTTCTTCCTGCGCTGGGGGAACTGGGCGGTGGCGAAGTACCTCGAGTTTCTCTACAACGCCGCCACCAGCTTCACCGACGTCGGCTGCACGATGCGCCTGATCCGCCGCGAGGTGGCCGAGGAGCTGCGCGACCAGTTCCGCATCCGGGGGAGCCAGTTCGGGCCGGAGATGATGATCCTCGCGTTGCGCGCGGGCTGCCGCGTGGTGCAGATCCCGGTGAACTACCTGCCGCGCGTCGGCGAGTCGGCGGTGACGGGCAATCCCGCCAAAGCATTCATCCTGGGCCTGCAGATGATCTGGCTGATCACGTGGCGGCGTTTCGAGCACCTCTTCATGAAGAGACAAACCGATGAGCTACTTCGACACACGCCTCCGTCATGATCCCCGGCGGGAGCGCGTCTGGCCGTACCTGACGCGCTATCTGCAGCGGTTCGTGCGCGATGGCGCGGCGGTGCTCGAGCTCGGAGCGGGCTACTGCTATTTCATCAACAACGTCGCCGCGTCGCGCCGCGTAGCCGTCGACCTTTCGCCGGCGATGCTCGAATGGAAGCGCGACGACGTCGAGGGCGTCGTCGGCGACGCGGCGGAGTACCTTCGCAACGCCGGCTCCGAGCAATTCGACTTCATCCTCGCCAGCAACTTCTTCGAGCACTTCGAGTGGGACGCGCTGGGCGAAATGATCGGCAATGTCGTGAAGGTGCTGCGTCCGGGAGGACGGCTCGCGGTGGTGCAGCCGAATTTCCGTCTCGCGCCCCGCCGCTATTTCGACGACTACACGCATCGCGCGATCTTCACCGACGTCTCGCTGCAGGACTGGCTCGCGGCCGCGGGGCTGAAGGTGATCCGCAGCGAGCCGCGCTTTCTGCCGCTCACCGTGAAGAGCCGCCTCGGCGGGCTCTCCTTCCTCGTCCCGCTCTATCTTCGCCTGCCCTTCCGCCCTCTCGCGGGACAGATGTTCGTCCTTGCGGAAAAACCCCCCGTATAATCCGCGCCCGATGCGCAAGGGAATCATTCTCGCCGGCGGCTCGGGGACGCGTCTGTACCCCATCACATCGGTCGTTTCCAAGCAGCTCCTCCCGGTTTACGACAAGCCGATGATCTATTACCCGCTGACGACGCTCATGCTGGCGGGGATCACCGAGTTTCTGATCATCACTACCCCCCAGGACCAGCACCTCTTCCGCGCGCTCCTCGGCGACGGAAGCCAGTGGGGGCTGCGGATCTCATACGCGAAGCAGGAAACGCCGCGCGGCCTCGCCGACGCCTTCGTCGTGGGACGCGACTTCGTCGGCGACGACCCGAGCTGCCTCATTCTCGGCGACAACATCTTCTACGGACATGGGCTCACCGAGGCGCTGCGGCGCGCGACCGAGCGCACGGTGGGCGCGACCGTATTCGCGTATCGGGTTCACGACCCCGAGCGCTACGGCGTCGTCGAGATCGGCGAGGGCGGGCGCGCGTTGTCGATCGAGGAGAAGCCGGCGGAGCCGAAGTCGAACTTCGCCGTGACGGGGCTGTACTTCTACGATCCCGACGTCGCCGGGATCGCGGCCAACCTCGCGCCGTCGAAGCGCGGCGAGATCGAGATCACCGACGTGAACCGCATCTACCTCGAGCGCGGGCGGCTGCACGTCGAACAGCTCGGGCGCGGATACGCCTGGTTCGACACCGGCACGCAGGAGTCGCTGCTCGCCGCGGCGAACTTCGTCGGTGCCGTCGAGCTGCGGCAGGGACTGAAGATCGCCTGCCCCGAGGAAGTCGCGTATTACATGGGCGCCATCGATGCGGAAAAAGTAAGGCAGCTGGCGAGCTCGCTGAAGAACAGCACCTACAGCCGCTACCTGATCTCCGTCGTGGACGAGCAGCCGTGAACGTCGTCGTCACGGGCGCCGCCGGCTTCATCGGCTATCACGTCTCCCGGCGCCTGCTCGAGCGCGGCGACGCCGTCGTCGGCGTCGACAACCTCAACGACTACTACGACCCCACGCTCAAGGAAGCGCGGCTGGCGATGTTGCGCGAGTTCCCGCGTTTCACGTTCGAGCGGATCGACATCTCCGACAAAGCGGCCATGGAGCGCTGCTTCGCGACGCATCGGCCGTCGCGCGTCGTCAATCTCGCGGCGCAGGCCGGCGTCCGCTACTCGCTCACGAATCCGCACGCGTACGTCGACAGCAACATCACCGGCTTCCTGAACATCCTCGAGGGCTGCCGCGCCACGAACGTAGAGCATCTCGTGTACGCGTCGTCGAGCTCCGTCTACGGCTCGAACACGCATCAGCCGTTCTCCGAGCATCAGAACGTCGACCATCCGGTCTCGCTCTACGCCGCCACGAAGAAGGCGAACGAGCTGATGGCGCACACGTACGCGCATCTCTTCGGCATCCCGTCGACCGGCCTCCGCTTCTTCACCGTGTACGGACCGTGGGGACGCCCCGACATGGCGCTGTTCAAGTTCACGCGCGGCATTCTCGCGGGCGAGGCGATCCCGGTGTTCAACGAGGGGCGGATGGTGCGCGACTTCACGTACATCGACGACATCGTCGAGGGCGTCGTGCGCGTGCTCGATCAGGTCGCGGCGCCCGATCCGGCGTGGAATTCGGACGATCCCGATCCCGCGCGCAGCTCCGCGCCGTTCCGTTTCTACAACATCGGCAACGACAACCCGGTCGAGCTGCTCGAGTACATCGCCGTCCTGGAAGCGGAGCTCGGGAAGAAAGCAAAGATGGAGCTGCTTCCGATGCAGCCGGGCGACGTGCCTTCGACGAGGGCCGACGTCCGCGAGCTGGAGCAGGCCGTCGGCTTCCGTCCGTCGACCACGGTGCGCGAGGGAATCGCCGCATTCGTGAAGTGGTACAAAGACTATTACCGCGTATGACCACCACCGAAACCACGCAACTGGATCAGTTCCTCGGGGCCGTCGCGGCGCGGACGCTGCGCGTCGGCGTCATCGGCCTCGGCTACGTCGGCCTGCCGCTCGTCCTCCGCTTCGAAGAGGAGGGCTTCCCCGTCCTCGGCTTCGACGTCGATCCCGAAAAAGCGCGCGCGCTGAACGATGGCAGGACCTACATCCGCCATATCGGCGAGGAGCGCATCCGGAAAGCATTCAACAGCGAGAAGGTCGAGGCCACGACCGACTTCGATCGCCTCGCCGAATGCGACGCGCTCATCATCTGCGTCCCGACGCCGCTCGGCGCGCATCGTGAGCCCGACCTCAAGTTCATCCGCATCACCGCCGAGGCGATCGCGGCGCGCCTGCGTCCCGGCCAGCTGATCGTGCTCGAGTCGACGACGTATCCCGGCACGACGCGCGAGGAATTGCTGAGCCGCTTCGAGAATACGGGACGCGCGTGCGGGAAGGACTACTTCCTGGCGTTCTCTCCCGAGCGCGAGGACCCGGGGAACGAGCGGTTCAGCACGCGCACGATCCCGAAAGTCGTCGGCGGAATCGACGCTCCTTCGCTGCGCGCCGCGCAGGCGCTGTACGGCACGATCATCGACGCCGTGATCCCGGTCTCTTCGACCGAGGTCGCGGAGTCGTCGAAGCTGCTCGAGAACATCTTCCGCGCCGTCAACATCGCGCTCGTCAACGAGATGAAAGTCGTGTTCGAGCGGATGGGCATCGACGTCTGGGAAGTGATCGAAGCCGCGAAGACCAAGCCCTTCGGGTTCATGCCCTTCTATCCCGGCCCCGGCCTCGGCGGCCACTGCATCCCGCTCGATCCGTTTTATCTCACGTGGAAGGCCGCCGAATACGGGACATGGGCGCGCTTCATCGAGCTCGCCGGCGAGATCAACACCTCGATGCCGCGCTACGTGGTCGACCGCACGGTCGAGGCGGTGAACCAGTGCGGGAAGAGCATCGTCGGCGCGAGCGTGCTCGTGCTCGGGCTCTCGTACAAGGCCGACATCGACGACGACCGCGAGTCGCCGTCGTTCGAGCTGATCGAGCTGCTGCAGGAGCGGGGAGCGAAGGTGTCGTATTGCGATCCCTTCGTGCCGGTCGCGCGGCCGGGGCGGAAACACGACGTCGGACTGCGGTCGGTGCCCTGCACGGCGGAGGAATTCGGGCGCTATGACGCGGTGCTGGTTTCGACGGCGCACACGCGCTTTCGCGACCCCGCGCTGTGGGCTGATGTCCGGCTCGCCATCGACACGCGAAACATCGTCCCGCGCGGCCCCGGCATCACCGTGATTCGGGCATAATCGGGCATAATAGGAAACATGATCCTGAGTCGTACGCCGCGCCGGCGATTGGCGTGGCGCGTTTTCAGCCGTTTCGCTCTCGCTGTCTCCCTCCTTCTCCTCACGGTCAGCGGCATCTGGAAAACGAGCCGGCCGGTGATCGTGCTCATCTCCATCGACACGCTGCGGGCCGACCACGTCGGCGCGTACGGGTATTCGAAGCCGACGACGCCGTTCCTCGACAGCCTGGCCGCCCGCGGCCTCGTCTTCGAGGAAGCGATCGTGCCGCTGCCGGCGACGAGCGCCAGCCACGCCTCGCTCCTCACGTCCGTGCGGCCGTGGAAGCACGGCGTGCTGTCGAATGGGCACACGATGGCGAAGGTGGACACGCTGGCGATGGCGCTCAAGCGCGTCGGGTATTACACCGCCGGCTCCGTCGGCGTCGGTCACCTCGGCGGCGTCTACGGCTTCGCCCGCGGGTTCGACAGCTTTTCCGCGCCGCGCGGCGAAGCCGACACCTCCGACGTCGTCAACGCCCGCGCGCTCGCCGCGGTCGACCGATACCGCGCGCGCGCGAAGCGGCAGCCGCTGTTTCTCTTCGTGCACTATTTCGATTGCCACGCTCCGTACCGATGGTGGGATCCGAACGATCCCGACAAGGCGATTGCCACGACGTGGGAAGAGACGAAGAACCGGCCGAAGCAGATCCGCAGGTACGACGAGGGCGTGCGCCACGTCGACGATGCCGTGCGGCACCTCTATACGAATCTCGAGCAGCGCGGACTGACGAAGAACCTCATCTTCGTCGTGACCGCGGACCACGGCGAGCAGATCGGCGATCACGGCTACGACGTCGGGCACGCCGACATTTATCGCGAGACCGTGCGCGTGCCGCTCATCATCGCCGGCCACGAGATCCCGCAGCGCCGCGTGAAGGAGAACGTGAGCATCATGGACGTCGCGGTGACGCTCGCGCGCCTCGGCGGCACCCGCATCGTGAACGAGATCGACGGGCGCGATCTCGAGCCGGCCATCGAGCGCGCGTCCACGCTGTTCGGATGGCTCGCGCCCGATGCGCCGAAGCGCGCCTTCACGGTGATCGGCTACCCCGGCTACTCGATGTCGATCCTGTACGTCGAGAGCTCGAAGTGGTTCATCAAGAACTTCGATCACGTCTATCGCGACTCGTGGATCTCCACGCCTGCGCCGGCGGAGAACCGGCCGCAGCGTACGGTGGGCGCCGCGCAGCGCAGCCTCGAGGACGTGACGTACACGCTTCCGGTGCGCTCGTATCGTCCGTACTACGTCACCGTCGAGCACGTGGCGAAGACGCCGGGCTGCGAGGCCACGGCGGTGATGAAGATCCTCCCGTCGACTCGTTACTTCCTCGAGCCGGTCAAATTCAAGGGCTCGATCCGATTCACGGTTCCGGCCGCACGACTCGACTCCGTCGCGCTTTCGATCAGCCCTCCGTCGTGCGCGGGAGAAACGCGATTCAGCGCGGCGCGGTTCGGCGATGCTGCGCTGCCTGCGCAGACGGCGAAAATGACGGACCTCTACAACTATCTGGTCGAGCGCAGGAAGAGCACGCAGGACGAGCTGTACGACATCGGGGAAGATCCGGCGATGCTGCGCAATCTCCGCGATCCGCAGCTGATCGTCGACCGCGATCGCGCGCTGGCGGAGCGGTACAACGAGATCGCGGCCGTCGACGTCTCCAACCAGACCGTGCCGCCCGAGGAGCAGCGCAGGCTGCGCAGTCTTGGCTACCTGCAGTAACTGACTTGCCGAATGGCGGCCTTCTCGGAACGACTGGGGATCACGCGGGCACTCGTCTACAGCGTTCTCGGACGCGTGTGGTCGGTGATGGCCGGACCGGCGTCTCTCGTCCTGATCGGACGCTTCCTCTCGCCCGAGGAACAGGGTTTCTATTACACGTTCTGGAGCGTTCTCGGTCTCTGGGTGTTCTTCGACCTCGGCCTGGGCGTCGTCATCGTGCAGTTCGCGAGTCACGAGCGCGCGGCGCTGCGTCTCGAAGACGGGAAGATGGCCGGCGATCCCCGCGCGAAGGAGCGGCTGGCGTCGCTGTTTCATCTCGCGCTGCGCTGGTACGGCTTCGCCGGTCTTCTCATGCTGGCGTTCATCCTCCCCGCCGGCATGCTGTTCTTCACGCGCTATCGCCACGGCGCGGGCGACGTCGAGTGGTTCTGGCCGTGGATCCTCGTCGCCATCACCGCAACGATCAATCTCCTGGTCGGACCGCTCACGTCCATTCTCGAGGGCTCCGGTCTGTTGCGCGACGTCGCGCTCATGCGCCTGATGCAGGCGATGACCGCCAACGTCTGTCTCTGGATCGCGCTGCTCCTCGGCGCGGATCTCTACTCCGCGGTCGTGCTCAACGGCGTCATGGCGCTGTTCGCGGTGACGTGGCTGTTCGCGAGGCACCGCGCCTTTTTCCTCGACCTCTGGTCGGTGCGCCCGCTGCAGCATCGCATTCGGTGGCGCGAGGAGATCTGGCCGTTTCAGTGGCGGTTCGCGGTGAGCTGGATGACCGGCTACTTCATGTTCCAGATCTTCAATCCCATCGTCTTCGCCACCTCCGGTCCGCGTGCGGCGGGTCAGATGGGGATGAGTCTCATGATCACCACCGCGATCGGGCTCTTCGCGCAGGCGTGGATCACGACGCGGGCCGTCGACTACGGGGCGCTGGTGGCCGCGCGCGAGTACGCGGTGCTCGATCGCACGTTTCGCGCGACGCTCGTGCAGTCGATCGTGGTCATCCTCGGACTGGCCGGCGTGTTTCTCGTCGCGATCGAGTGGCTGCGGCGGATCGGGCATCCGCTCGCGGGACGCGTGCTGCCGCCGCTGCCGCTGCTGCTGCTGATCGCGGCGACGCTGCTGAATCACATCGTGCTGACCGAGGCTTCGTATCTTCGCGCCTGGAAACGCGAGCCCTTTCTCATCATCTATGCGCCGATGTGCCTGATCACGGTGGCCGGAAGCCTCCTCGTCGCGAAGCGTTTCGGCGTCACCGGAATGATCGCGGTGCTGCTCGGAGCGGTGGCGATCATCGGCGTGTGCGGCGGGACGCTGCTCTTTCTCGCGCGGCGCCGCGAGTGGCATGGCGAGGAACGGCTCGACGTCGCCGTGGCGGCGGACCTGCTGGACCGCTGACTCAGCGCACGCGCGCGATCGCGGCGATGTACGGCGAGGTCGAAGGCCGCACCGGCAGCGGATGGATGGTCCGCTCGAGGACCCAGATGCCGCGCGACGCGACGATGAATCCGAAGACCAGCGCCTGCTTCAGCTTCGTCGTCAGTTTGCGGGGGTCGAGCTCCGCGGCGTTCACCACGCCGAGGTTGACTGCCATCAGATAGTCGCACTCGACCAGCTCGAGTCCCGCATCGTCGTGCGCCTTGCGAAGCGCCGCCGCATCGAGCGGAACGTGCTTGTCGTAGACGTCCCTGTTGACCCACTTCATCAGCGTGCCGGTGAGTCCCGCGATGTTCGGCACCGTCGTGATCAGCACGCCGCCCGGCTTGAGCAGCCGGCTCAGCGCGCGCACCGCACCGGCGGTGTCGTCGAAATGTTCGACGAGACCCATCGAGACCACGACGTCGAATTGTCCGAGCATCGATTCCGGCGGTGCGAACATGTCGCCGCAAACGATGTCCAGCTCGACGCCCGACGCCTTCCCGAGCGCCTCGGCGCGCTCGCAGCCGACGGCGGAGTAGTCGAGGCCGGAGACGCGGAACCCCCACTGCTTCGCGAACCAGGGCATCCACGCCGAATCGGCGCAGCCGACCTCGAGCAGGCGCTTGCCGCGCGTATCGCCGAGGAGCGCGAACGCGCGCGCGAACAACGCGCTGTAGCGCATCTCGCGAAAGGTGGGACGCCGGTCGCCGACCACCCGCGAGCGCCGCTTCGCCTTCCACACGCCGTCCCAGAAACCGCGGCCGGCGCGGTCGTCGGGCCCGGTGGGTTGTGCATTGGAGAGGGTCATCGGATCACCGCGAGCGTTCCTGAAGGTGCGAGGAGCGGCGAGCATAGCGGACGGTTGTTCGACGTGCAAGTGCGTGGTCTAATCCCCGGCCGTTGCAACAGTGCAGCGGTTCATGCGCGCCACCATCACCGGCATCTCGGGCTTCGTCGGAAGTCACATTGCGAACGCTCTCGCGGCGTCGGGTGCCGTCGTCTCCGGCATCCCGCGCGACATTACCGATGCGGACTCGGTTCGCGCCGCTCTCGCGGCCGCGAAGCCGACGCACGTCTTCCATTGTGCCGGCGTGCTCAAAGACTGCGGCGCGGACACGCTGCATCGGACGAACGTGACCGGCACCGAAGTGCTCCTCGACGCCGTCGCCGCGACCGCGGCGGACGCGGTGGTGGTGATCGCGGGATCGAGCGCCGTCTACGGTAACCCCGCGCGGCTGCCGGTGATGGAGGAGGACCCGCTCGAGCCGCTGAGCGCGTATGGCGCGAGCAAGGTCGCGCAGGAGGCCGTGGCGACGGAGCGGGCGCGTGCGAACAGCCTCCGCGTGATTCGCGCGCGCATGTTCAACCTCGTCGGCCCGCGGCAGTCCGCGTTGCTCGCGTTCTCCTCGATCGCGCGGCAGATCGCGCTCTGCGAGCGCGGACTCGCCGACGCGGTGCGGGTGGGCAATCTCTCCTCGCGCCGCGACTACTGCGACGTCCGCGACGCGGCGCGCGCGCACGTGCTGCTCGCGGAGCGCGGAATGCCCGGCGAGGTGTACAACATCTGTTCGGGAGTCTCGCGCTCGGGGCAGGAGGCGATCGAGATCCTGCTGAACCATGCCCGCACGAAGGTGCGGGTCGAAGTCGACGAACGCCGGTTCCAGGCGAACGAGATCGAGGAGCAGCGAGGCTCGTTCGAGCGGCTGCACGCGGCCACGGGTTGGGAGCCGGCGATCGACTTCGAGACCAGTCTGCGGGATCTGCTCGAGGACTGGCGCGGCAAAGTGGAAAGGGAAGGGAACAACGCATGAGCTGGAGCGGAGCACGCGTCCTCGTCACCGGCGCGGGAGGGTTCATCGGCAGCACCCTGACGGAGGAGTTGCTGCGGCAGGGGGCGAGCGTCCGCGCGTTCGTCCGCTACAACTCGCGGGCGGACGTCGGCTATCTCGCCGAGGTGGATGCGGCGCTGCGGCCGTCGCTGGAGGTCGTCACCGGCGATCTGCGCGATCCCTCGGCGGTGCTGCAGGCGATGGAGGGGATCGAGGTCGTCTTCCACCTCGGCGCGCTGATCGCGATTCCCTACTCGTATCGCAATCCGCGCGAAGTGGTCGAGACGAACGTCATCGGCACGCTCAACGTGCTCGAGGCGGCGCGCCGCACGAAGCCGCGCCGCGTGGTGCACACGTCGACGAGCGAGGTGTACGGCACGGCGCGATTCGTCCCCATCACCGAGGAGCATCCGCTGCAGGGACAGTCGCCGTATTCGGCGAGCAAGATCGGCGCGGACAAGCTCGTCGAAAGCTACTACTGCTCGTTCGGCGTGCCGGCGACGACGGTGCGTCCGTTCAACACATATGGCCCGCGGCAATCCGCGCGCGCGGTCATTCCGACGATCATCACCCAGGCGCTCGCGCTGCCGCGGATCACGCTCGGAGCGCTGTCGCCGACGCGCGATCTCACGTTCGTCACCGACACCGTGGCCGGATTCATCGCCGCCGCCGGTCCCGATGCGGCGCTCGGCCGCGTGATCAATCTCGGCGTGAACGACGAGATCTCGATCGGCGAGCTCGCGCAACGCATCCTGGCGATCCTCGGCCGCTCGCTGCCGATCGTCGCAGCGAACGAGCGGATGCGGCCGGAGAAGAGCGAAGTCGAGCGCCTGCATTCGGACAACACGCTGGCGCGCGAGCTCCTCGGCTGGCAGCCGGCGGTGTCACTCGATGAGGGACTGCGCCGCACGATCGACTGGATCCGGGAGAACCTCCACCGCTATCGCGCGGGCGAGTACCATGTCTGATCCTGTGATCGAGCCTCCGATGCGTGCGGTAATTCTCGCCGGCGGCCTTGGGACCCGTCTGGCGCCGTACACGGTCGTGTTCCCGAAGCCGCTCATGCCGATCGGCGACATGCCGATCCTCGAGCTGCTGATCCGGCAACTGCGGAAAGCGGGCATTCTCGAAGTCACGCTCGCCGTCGGTCATCTCTCGTCCCTCATCGAAGCGTATTTCGGCGACGGAGGGCGCTTCGGTGTCTCGATCCAATACTCGAAGGAAGACCAGCCGCTCGGTACCGCCGGACCGCTGAAGCTCATCGACGATCTCACCGGCGCGTTCATGGTGATGAACGGCGACCTGCTCACCGATCTCGACTTCGTCGCGATGACCGACGCGCATCGGCGCAGCGGCGTCGCCGGCACGCTCGGCCTTTACGCGCGCGACGTGCACATCGACCTCGGCGTCCTGCGCACCGACGACGCGGGCCGCGTACGGGAGTACATCGAGAAGCCGACGTATCACTACGACGTCAGCATGGGCATCTACATCTTCGAGCCGCGCGTGCTGGAGCTCATTCCGGCGGGCCGGCGATTCGATCTGCCCGACCTCGTGCGCAGCATGATCGGCGCGGGGGAGGAGATCCTGGCGTACCGGCACGGCGGGTACTGGCTCGACATCGGCCGTCCCGACGACTACCAGCGCGCGCAGGACGAGTTCGAGTCGGTGCGCCAGCGGATCCTCTGATGGCAGGCGTGCTTCACGTCGTGCATGTCCTGGTCGGGCTCGATACGGGCGGCGCGGAGACCATGATGCTGCGCTTCATCACCGGCAGCGACGCGTCGCGCTTCCGGCACTCCGTCGTGTCGCTGACCGACGTCGGCGCGATCGGCACCGAGCTGCAGCGCCACGGGGTCGAAGTCCACGCGCTGCACATGCGGCGGGGGATGCCGAATCCGTTCAAGCTCTTCACGCTGGCCAGGTTCTTCAGGCAGCTGCGTCCGGACGTCGTGAAGAGCTGGCTGTATCACGGCGATTTCGCGGCATCGATCGCGCGCTTCATCGGCGCGCGGTTCCCGCTGGTCTGGGGCATCCACAGCAGCTCGATCGATCCCGCTCATCTCAAGCCGGCCAGTCTTCGGATTGCCCGGGTGTGCGCGCGGATGTCGCATCGGGTCCCCGACGCGATCATCTGCGACTCGCAGGCGTCGAAGGCGATGCACGAACAGCTCGGATACGACGCGGAGAAGATGATCGTGATCGCGAACGGCTTCGACACCACCGCGTTCCGTCCGCGTCCCGACGCGACGGCCGTGCTGCTGCGCGAGCTCGGCCTGCCGCCGGAGACGAAGCTCGTCGGACTCGCCGCGCGCTTCGATCCCGTGAAGGACCATCGCAATTTTCTGGAGGCGGCGCGGATCATCCGGCAGCAGTGTCCCTCCGCGTTCTTCGTGCTCTGCGGCGGCATCGGCATCGATGAACAGAACGCGCGGCTGATGTCGTGGATCGACGAGCTGGGACTCCGCGACTCCGTGGCGCTGCTGGGCCGGCGCGCCGACCTTCCCTCGTTCATGGCCGCGCTTCACGTCGGCGTTTCGGCTTCGGCGACGGAGTCGTTCCCGATCATGGTGGGGGAGCTGATGGCGAGCGGCGTGCCGGTCGTGTCGACGGACGCGGGCGACTCGGCGTTCCTCGTCGACGACACCGGCTTCGTCGTGCCGCGGCGGGACTCGGCGGCGCTGGCGGCGGCGTGCCTCCGCGTGCTGGAGATGCCGGAGGACGAGCGGGTGCGGATGGGGCTTCGCGGGCGCGAGCGGATCGTCAGCGGTTTCCGGCTCGAGAGCACGGTGCAGCAGTACGAGGCGGTGCTCGCCGAAGCGGTGTCTTGACACCTTCCCGACCGCCATCTACGATCCCACGGATTTTCTCAAAAACTCTCGATCCATGGGTGTGGCGATCCTGCAGCTTTTCCTCTGTATCGCGGCCGGCTTTCTTCTCTGGCGGCTGTGGCGTGTATTGGACGGGGAGGATGCGCTCAGCCGCGGGGTCGTCCTGGTCGGTTTCGTCATCCGCGCGATCACCGGCACGATCCTGTTCTGGATCTCCTGGCTGAAGCTGCCGTTTGCCCGTTCGCTGCAGCTGGGCGACGGGCTGTGGTTCTTCGGGTCGGACGCCGTTCTCTACGTCCCGAATGCGACCGCGGCGGCGAAGGACGGGTTCGGCGCGATCATTACGTACACGCGGACGGCGGCGTCGGTGACGTACGTGCAGTCGCTCGCGCTGTTCGTGCTGCTCTTCGGAGTCGTGGCCTCGGTGGCGCTGCTGCTGAATCTCTTCTGTTATCTCGGCAGCTGTGTGGCCATCGTCAAACTGAAAAATCTCTCGCCGGCCGGCCGCGTGCCGGGCCTCGTCGCGCTCGCGGCGATCAGTCTTTCTCCGGCGGCGATGCTCTGGTCGCTGCAGCCGCTCAAGGACACGCTCTTTCAGTTTCTGCTCATCGCGTTCTTCGCCGCCTGCGTGATGTGGCAGCGAGGGTGGGGCTCGCGGCCCGCGCCGCTGCTGATCGGCGGTGGGGCGGCGATCATGTTCGCGGCGCTGTTCGCGATGGGCGGCATCCGCTGGTACGTCGCGCTGGCGGCGATGGCCGCGGCGCTGGCGTTCTTCATCCTCGTCGCCCTCTCCGCGCCGCGACTGAAGGTCGCCTCGCTCATCGCGGGGCTGCTCCTGTTCGTCGCGCTCACCCAGGCCTTCGTGCGCGGCGCCGGTCCGTACACGCCGCCGCGGCTCGCCAGCATCTTCTCGCTCTCGCCGTCGGAAGACCGCAAGCTCGGGTCGCTCTCTCCCGCCGCGTTCGCGGGCGACATGGAGAAGGCGCGCGACAGTTTCGACCGCGCGGGCGGCGCGACCTCGATCGGCGTCGGAGGAGCGCTGGCACGCCTCGATAACTCCGAGGCGAAAACGAAGGCGAAGGAGAAGGCGGCTGCCGCGACGGCATCGGCAGCGCCGCCGCCCGACGCCGCCGCGCAACCTTCGGTGAAGACCGAAACGGCGGCACCGACCGCGGGCACCGAGGCGGTCACCGCGACGACGACGCCCGTCCATACGGCCGCCGCACAACCCGCACCTCCCGAAACGCGTCCCACGGACACCGCCGCCGCGACTCCGCCCGCGCCGTCATCCGCGGCAGCCGTTCCTCATCCCGCGCCGCCGCAGCCCGCCGCCGCTCCGGTGCACACCGCGGCCACCCCCGCGCCTGCGACGACTCCGGCGCACACCGCCGCCGCCGCTCCGCCGAAGCCGAAGCCGGAGCCCGCTCCGGCGACGACCGCGACAGCCGCCGCGGCCCCGGTCGTTCCGGTGCAGACGACGACGCCGCAACCCACGAAGACGACGACACAAACGGAGACCGAGCGCAGGGCCGCGAGCAAACCCGCGAAGCCGCCCGCGCCGGCTCCCGCCGTTCCAGCGGCGACGACGACCGCCGCGACGACTCCCGCGACGACTCCCGCGACGACCCCCGCAACGACCCCCGCGCCCGCTCCCGTCGTCGTTTCCCAGCCGGCGCCGCAGCCGGTGGTCCCGCCCGCGCCTCCGGCGATCGTCCTTCCCGAGTCGAAGCTCGCGCGTCTCACCGCCGGCCTCATCGCGGTGTTCCTTCCGCGCACCATCGCCGGCCGGCTCGGACTCATCGAAGTACGGGGAGGCAAGGGCTTCTTCTGGTTCTCCGATCTCGACACGCTGGTCTTCGACGTCGTCACGCTCGTCGCGCTCATTTACGTGCTGCGCCGCTTCCGCTGGGCGACGCCGCGGAACCCGGCGTTCTGGTTCGTCGCGCTTCTCGCCGTGCTGGTGGGAGGTCCGCTCGCGTACAGCATCACGAACTTCGGCACGCTCTTCCGTCTGCGGATGATGGTCTACACCGCGACGGCGCTGATTCCTCTGGCGCTGTCGATGGCGGCGTTGCGGGAGCGGGAGGCCGCGCCGGTCGTGGTGAGCGTGGTGCCTGACGAGCCGCTCGACGAGCAGCCGCTGGCCGAGATCTCTTCCTAGTGATCCTCGACGCGGATCGGCGCCCCGAGCACGTGCGCCGGCCGCTCGATCGGCAGCTTCGGTGAGGGCTGCGTGAGCAGCGCCGCGGCCGCCGCCGGAACTTCGGCGTCCGCGCTCGGCAGCACCCATCCGAGCTCGGTGTCGGCGATGCGCTGCAGCTGCATCTTGATGCGCTTGACCGGAACGCCCGCGAGCTCGCACGCGCGCACGAGCTGCCGCAGCCTCTGCGGCGAAACGCTCGTCGACAGCACCATCTCGTCGATGCGCAGCGTCTCGCAAAGCTCGGAGATCGAACGCTCGCCGGAGTGGATGCGCAACCCGTGCAGCAGCTTGCCGGCCTTGCGCGGATCGTCGTCGACGAAGGCGACCGGGAGGTACTGGAGGTCGGTGTTGTTGAGCAGCTCGCGGCACGCCAGCTCGCCGCCGTCGCCCGCGCCGAAGATCAGCACGCGCCTGCCGGTGCGTGAGTGGGGGGCGGGGATGAGACGGCGCAGAATGCGGAACGCGAAACGGCTGCCGGCGACGAGGAACAGCAGCAGCACGCCGTCGATCGCGAACACCGTGCGCGAGAAGCCTTCGAAACGGAACCCGAACAGCAGCACGAGGATCGTCGCCATCGAGCTGAGCGCCACCGCCTGCGCGAACACCGTCGCGTCGGCGAGACTGGCATAGCGCCAGATCCCGCGATACACGCCCGCCGCGAGGAACATCCCCAGCTTCACGAACACGATCATCGGCAGCGTCGTATAGAACAGCCTCCAGTCGCCGGAGGTGGGCGAGATCGGGCCGAACACCAGCGCATACGCGCCGTAATACGACAGCATGATCAGGACGAGGTCGAGCGCCACTTCGAACACGCGGCGCTTGTATGAGAGATCAATCAGAAACGAGACCACCTGCTTCTGCTTCGCGGGCATCGCCTGCTCGTCGTTGTAGACGCGCACGCCTCCGAGATAGACGCCGAGCATGCCGAGGATGACCGCGAACCCCGCGATCACGGCGATGTTCATGTCGGAGGAGAGGCCGCGCGCGAAGATGGCGATCGCGCCGCCGAGGATCGCCAGGCACCACAGCATCCACACCGCGTCGCGCTCCGTCAGCCCGAGGGCGACGAGGCGATGCGAGGTGTGATCGCGGCCGCCCTGCGACGCCGCGCGCCCGGCCAGCTTCCGCATCAGCGTCACGAACGTCGTATCGAAGATCGGGATGCAGAGCACCAGCACCGGCACGGCCAGAACCGCCACGACGCTGCGCGACCGCCCGCCGCCCTGGCCGCTGAGGAGCGCCGTGCTGGCGAGGAAGAACCCGATGAACATCGACCCGCAGTCGCCCATGAAGATCGACGCCGGGTTGTGGTTGTAGATCAGGAAGCCGACCAGACCGCCGAAGAACGCCGCCAGCATCAGCGCCTCGTTGACCTGGCCGTTGAGAACGAAGTTCACGGCCAGCGACAGAGCCGCGATCGCGGCGATGCCGGCGGCCAGCCCGTCCATGTTGTCGAGCATGTTCACCGCGTTGGTCACGCCGACGAGCCAGAAGAACGTGATGACCATGTTCAGCGGCTGCGATCCCGTCCACGGCAGCACGAGCCCCATGTAGACGACGGCCGCGGAGCTGAGGAGCTGTCCGACGAGCTTCTGATACGGCTTGAGATGGAAGAAGTCGTCGATCAGGCCGAGGAGAAAGAGCGCCGTGCTGGCCCCGATCACGACCCACATCTCGGGACTGTGCGGGACGAAGACGAGCAGGGTGGTGACGACCGCGAGGAAGATGGCCAGCCCGCCCATCATCGCCGTCGGCCGCTGGTGCCACCGGTCGCTCTTCGGAGCCGCCACGGCGCCAATGCGCCGCGCCAGCGCGCGAACGAGGGGCGTAATGATCGCCGCAAGAACGAACGCGGCTCCACCCGCGACCAGAATGACCTTCAGCATCGGACTTTGAGAACTAAAGTTATTCGGTTTACAGCATTATGGCAAGCGCGGCCGGTGGAAAAGTGCCGCGTTTACACCTTGCCGGCGTGATAGGCGATCACTTCGCGCAGGATGCCGTCGAGCGTCGTCGTGGGACGGAATCCCACCAGCGCCCCGATTTTCGAGATGTCGGGCACGCGCCGCGGCATGTCTTCGAATCCCTCTTCGTACGCCTCGTTGTACGGCACGTAGACGATCTCGGAGCTGGAATTCGTAAGATCTTTGATCCGCTCGGCGAGCTGCGCGATCGAGATCTCCTCGTCCGAGCCGATGTTCCAGACCTGGCCGACCGATTCCTCGCGGTCCATCAGCTTCACCAGCGCGCCGACGACGTCGCCGACATAGCCGAAACAGCGCGTCTGCTTTCCGTCGCCGTAGACCGTCATCGGACGTCCGGCCAGCGCCTGTTTCACGAGCGTGGGGATGACCATGCCGTACTGGCCGGTCTGCCGCGGGCCGACGGTGTTGAAGAGGCGGACGACGATGGTCGGGAGTTTCTTCTCGCGCCAGTAGGCGAGGGCGAGGAACTCGTCGATCGCTTTCGAGCAGGCGTAGCTCCAGCGGCCTTTCGTGGTCGCGCCCATCACCAGGTTGCCGTCTTCACGGAACGGGACCTGTTCGCTCAGTCCGTAGACCTCGGAGGTCGAGGCGACGAGGACCTTCTTCTTCTTCTTGTTCGCGGCCGAGAGCAGCACTTCCGTGCCGCGCACGTTCGTCTCGATCGTCCGCACCGGGCTCTCCACGATCAGCTTCACGCCGACCGCCGCGGCGAGATGGAACACGACGTCGCACTGGTCGACCAGCTCCGCGGTGATCGGGTAGTTCTGCACCGAGTCGATCGTGTAGTGGAAGCGGGGGTGTTTCTTGATGTGCTCGATGTTGTGGATGCTGCCGGTGGAGAGGTCGTCGAGGATGAATACCTCGTCGCCGCGCTCGAGATACGCATCCGAGAGATGCGATCCGATGAATCCTGCTCCGCCTGTGATCAATACTCGCACGCACTACTCCTTCAGGACCGGTGATGCAGCGCTTCCGGTCCGCGAATCAGATTGTGTTTCCGGTCGAACGACGCCACGCGGTCCGCGTGCCGCGCGACGAGGGTTTGATAGAGGTCCGCGGTCTGCTGCACCATCGTCTCGGTGCGGAAGGTGGGATCGACGAACTTGCGTCCCTTCCGTCCCATCTCCTCGCGCAGCTCCGGGTCGCGGAGGAGGCGCGAGACGCTGTCGGCCAGGCCTTTCGAGTCGTAGGCGTCGACGAGGTAGCCGGTCTCGCCGGGGATCACGCACTCCGGCGCGCCGTCGATGTCGAAGCTGACGCACGGTTTTCCCATCGCCAGCGCCTGCGGGAAGACGCGCGGCAGTCCTTCGCGCAGCGAGGTGTGGACGACGACGTCCATCGCCGCCAGCATCTCCGGAATGCGCTCGCGCGGGATGAGGCCGGCGAAGACGAGGTTGTCGAGGACGCCCATCTCGCGCGCGCGGTTGCGCAGGTGGTCGAGCAGGATGCCGTCGCCGATGAGGAAGAAGCGGACGTCGGGATGGCGCCGCACGATCTCCGGCACGGCGTCGAGCAGCTCGTCGTGTCCCTTGAGCGGAAAGAGCCGCGCGATCTTGCCGACGACCGGCGCGTTTTCGGGGATCCCGAATTCGCGGCGGATCGCGGCGACGTCGGGACGCGCGTCGAGGAACCAGTCGAGCTCCATGCCGCTGTAGACGGTCGTGTACTTCGACGGCTTGCTGATGCCGGCGGCGAGCGCCTTGCGGGTGATGATGTCGGAGACGCTGATGAAGTGATCGGTCAGCGGCACGCAGAGTTTCTTCAGCAGCCGCAACGCCCGATTGACGAGCCACGGCTGATAGTCGTGGAAGACGAGGCTGTGCAGCGTGTGCACGACGATCGGCGTGCCGGCCATCTTCGCGGCGATGCGTCCGAGAAAGCCCGCCTTCGACGAGTGGGTCTGCACGATGTGGTAGCGGCCCTTGCGGATGATGCGGTACAGCTTCCAGAGCGCGATGAGGTCGGAGAAGGGGTTGATGTTGCGCGCGAGCTCCGGCAGGAGGATGAGGTGCGTCGTTCGCCGCGCGCGGTCGAGCATGTCTCCCTCGGGGCCGTAGTCGACGCCGGTCAGCAGCGTCACGTCATAGTCCGGCATCGCGTCGAGACCTTCGACGTCGAGCAGTGCGTATTCCTGTGCGCCACCGAGGATGAGACGGGTGATGACGTGCAGGACGCGCAGCGGACGGGCTTCGGAGAGGGTCATGGTTTGAGGTGCGCGATGACAACGTAGTCGCGGTCGAGGTTAATCCAGTCGTAGTCGCGGATTCCCGCCTCGGCCAGGATCGACTCAACCCGTTTGCGCGTGTAGAGATACAGCGGGCAGCGCGCGACCAGAAAACGCACGCGCCGGATGGGCACGCGCCACTCGATCGCCTTCGGGAAACTCATGATCATCGTCTTCGACGTTTTCTCGCGCATGGCGCGGACGATCGCGACCGGGTCTTCGATGTAGTCGAAGAAGCCCATCGCCGTCGACGCGTCGTACGGACCGTCGGGGACGACTTCCGGGAAACGGCCGACGCGGAACTCGCAGCGGTCCTCGATGCCGAGCTTCTTCGCGTAGCCGCGCGCGATCTCGATCATCTGCGCCGCGAAGTCGACGCCGACGACGTGCTTCGCGCCGTGCTGCACGTAGGCGAAGCAGTAGCGTCCGGAGCCGCAGCCGACGTCGAGGACGGTCTTGCCGGCGAACGGCGCGAGCTTCTCGAGCGTCAGGTCGAGGCGCTTGCGGACCACGCCGCGCCAGACGTTGTCGATGAACCGCATCAGCGGTCCCTTCTTGTCTTCGTAGATCGCGTCGAAGCGTTCGGCGTCGAGATCGAAGTGGTGGCGGACTTTTTCGTCCACGGACGAGACTTCAGGTGACATGGAGAATCTCCTTCATCGGAGCGAATTTGAAATCGCGCAGCAGCCGCACCAGCCGTCCTTCGGTAGCCTTGAGGTTGAAGTAGTGCGTCGCGGCAATTCGCTTCGGCAGGTCAATGCGCGGATGCCCCGGATCAATTTCCCAGGGGTGCAGATAAAACACGGCCGGACGGCCAAGGTTGTTGATGCTGCGGAAGCCGTAACGCGTGACGGCGTACGGAAAAATGCGAAAGTACGCGCCGCCGGCGATGGGGACGTTCTTCCCGAGAACGCGCCAGGTGGAGATCGGGAACTCCTCCATCGTGCGGCCGGCCGCGTCGAGTGAGTATGGCCAGCGCGGCGCGTCTTCGATGCCGTAGCGGTAGTTGGCGACGGGGAAGATGCTGGTGTCGTAGCGCATGCCCAGCTCGCCGAGGATGTCGAGGGCCCAGAGCGATTTCTTCGTGATCGAGAAGAACGGCGCGCGGTGTCCGAGGATCTTGCCGCCGGTGATCTGTTCGACGGCCCCCACCGCGCGTTTCATCTCCTCGCGGAAGACCTCGGGGGTCTGCGTGTAGATGAGCGTGTGCGAGTAGCCGTGCGTGCCGAGCTCGTGGCCGGCGTCGGCGATCTCGCGCACGATCTCGGGATGCCGCTCCGCGACCGCGCCGAGGACGAAGAACGTCGCGTGCACGTTCGCCGCGGAGAGGATCTCGAGCAGCCGCCGTCCCGCCGGCACGATGCGGCTTTCGAACCCGCCCCAGTCGGCCGGGGGGATCTCCAGACCCTGATACCAGTCCTCGAAATCGATGGTCAGGGCATTCGTTACGTCACCGTTGTGGCGGGTCATGGGCATCGTGCAGGCTGCGTCAGTCAGCGGATGTTCGTGCCTGTCGCGGTGCCGGGCAACGATACCATTTTTTTATCTGATGGAAAGGCGCTCGGCCGCGAGCCGCGCGGCCAGCTGCTGCTCGAGCTCGGGGAACGCGAGGCCGTCGATGATGTGCGGGTTGAAGCGCCCGCCGGTCACGAATTCGTCGAGCGCCTCGTCCATCCGCCCATGCCGCAGATGAATGATCCCGATCTCGCGGTACAGCTCCGGCCTCCGTGCGATCGTCAGCGCCCGGCGGTACGTCGCGATCGCGTCGTCGTCGCGCCCGAGGATCTGCTCGTTCGCCGCGATCAGCGGATACAGCATCACGTTCGTCCTGCAGGATCCCTGCAGCGCCCGCGCGCGGCTGAGGCTCTCCTGCGCCAGCACCGCCGCGCGGGAGCTGACGCCGGTCCGGTCCGCGGCGAGCGTGGTGCTGCCGATCGCCGCGATCTCGCGGATGCAGTGGTACGGCGCGTACACCCATCGCACCAGCGCCCACGCGCAGACCACGCCGATGAGAGCGAGGACGAGCGCGCGCATCACCGTCTTCACGACGCTCTCCATCCGACGATCAGCGCCGCGGCGGTGAGGAGCAGTTGCCGCGTCACCGCGATCTGCAGCGGAAACGACGCGAGGCCGAGCACGACGATCGCGGCGGCGAGCGGAAGGCCGATCGTGACGGCGAAGCGCGTGCGCGGATCCATGCCCGCGGTGGCGGTGCCGCGTCCCGCGACGATCGCCAGCGCGGCGAGAAAAAGCAGATAGCCGGGCAGCCCGCTCTCGGCGAGCAGTTGCAGATGATCGTTGTGCGTCTCGCCGAAGTTGATGCCGGTGGGCGGCACGAGCTGTTGTCCGTACTTGCGCTCGACCGCGACGCGATACGGCATTTCCTCGTACGCAAACACGCCGGGGCCGACGCCGGTCACCGGATGATCGCGAAACATCTCGTACGCCGCGAGAAAGGGGGAGAGGCGGTTCGAGAGCAGCGTGTCCCATTGCCGCTGGGCGATGAGCTGCGGCAGCCGCGTCATTCGCGTCAGTCCCGGGATCGGCACGAACGTCGCGACCGCGAGTCCCGCTCCGAGGAGGAGCACGACCGCGATGGCGCGCTTCCAGGAGTAGCGCGCGCCGAGCACCACCAGCGCGACGGCGATGGCGAGGATGGCCGCGCGCGTCTGCGAGACGAGGATCGCGCCGAGCGCGAACGCGAAGCCGGCCGCCGCGGTCCATCGCTGCCATCCGCGCGTGTGGATCGCGACGCCGAGGAGCAGCAGCGCGGCGAAGAGGTGATACGCGCCGACCTCGTTCGGATTGCCGATCAGCGCGGTCGACTGGAAGGGCTGTTCGACGATGACGGTGAAGTGGAACGGGTTCCAGATGCCGTACCGCTGCAGCGTCACCAGCGTGGCGTTGACGATCACGACCGGCACGAGGATGAGCAGCGCCGCCAGCGGGATCGATCGCGATGCGTACCAGACGGCGGCGAACAAAATCACGCTGCAGATCGCGGTGACGAGACTCTCCGCGCTCAGCAGACGGTTTGTTGACGTCGCCGTGGTGATGATGCTCCAGATGAGCGCGAGGGCGGCGACGATGGCGGCGGCGCGCGCGTGAGCGAGCTCGCGCAGCCGCTCGCGTTCTCCGTACAGGACGGCGGCCGCCAGCGCGAAAAACAGGAGAATCGACTGCGCGCGAAAGGCGATTTCCTTGATCGGGCGGAAGTTGTCGTACACCCCTGGCAGCACGATGACCGGGATCGCGGCGAGTCCGGCAATGGTGAGGAGTTTGAGGCTGTTGTTCGCGAACGAGTCCGCGCGGAAAATGAGCACGGGCCTGGGCGACCTCCGGGAATGAACGCAAGGCGGAGTATACAGGAACGGGCGCTGCGGACCGCGGACGCGGCCGAGGTGGAGCGGATCCTCACCGAGCATGGTGCGTCGCTGCTCGAGGAGGAGGCGCTCGACATTCTGGAGAACCGTTTCGTCACGCCGCAGATCCTCGGGAAGATCGCGCAGACGCAGCGGCTGATGGCGTTTTACTCGGTGCGGCTGCGCGTCGTCGCGCACCGGCAGACGCCGCAGGCGCACGCGGTGCGCTTCGTTCACTATCTCTACTGGTTCGATCTGCTGCGCCTGTCGATCGAGATGACGGTGCCGGCGCAGGTGCGGCGCGCGATCGACTCGCAGCTGCTCCTCGGCGCGAACAAGCTCACCCTCGGCGAGCGCGTGGCCTCGGCGCGCCAGTGCAGCCACGCGCTCGTGAGCGCGTTTCTCTACGACGAGCACCCGCGCGTCTTCGAGTCGCTGCTGATGAACAAGCGATTGCGCGAGGATGATCTGCTCGCGCTCATCAACTCCACGCGCGCCACCGCCGACCAGCTGCGGATGGTCGCGCACGACATGAAGTGGTCGTACCGGTATTCGATCCGGAAGGCGCTGGTGCTGAACCCGCGGACGCCGCGCGCCGAGGCCGCGTCGCAGCTGCGCTTTCTCTCGGCGGGCGACCGCGCGCGGATTCACGCCAATCCCGCGACCTCGGTTTACCTCCGGAGATGCATCGAGAGGCTGAGAGATTGACTACAATGCCCCTTCGGATGCCTGATCAGGAATCGCCGCCCCAGGGAGGCGCGTCGGAGCTCGCCTCCTTCGGCGAGGAGTTGCGGCGCGAGCGGGAGATCCGCGGGATTTCGCTCAAGGAAATCTCCGACGCGACGAAGATCAGCAAACGCTTCCTCGACTCGCTCGAGCGCAACGATCACCGCGCGCTGCCGGCGCCGGTGTTCACGCGCGGATTCGTGCGCGAGTACGCGCGCTACGTCGGCCTCAACGCCGAGGACATGGTCAACCGCTACAACTACGCGGCCTCGCAGGACGACCGGATCGAGAAGCCGCCGCGCATCGAGAAATATCCGCAGACGCCCGTCCGCGACATCACGCCGAGGCCGAAGCCGAAGCGCGGCATCCCCTCGTCGTTCGCGCGCGTCGACCGCAACGCCACGGTGCTGGTCGTGATTGCGTTTGCTCTCATCGCGGTCGCGTGGTGGGCGGTCAAGCACAAGCTCATCGAGCGCGAGCTCGGCGGCGAGCCGGCGAACGTGCCCGTCACCGCGGCCAAGCCGGTGGTCGTCGCTCCCGCGCCGGTTCCCGCGCCCGCGCGTCCGGCCGATGACTCGAAGCTGCGGATGGAGATCGAGGCGACCGGCAGTTCGTGGGTGACGCTGCAGGCGGACGGCAAGCGCGTGCTCAACGAAGAGCTGACGCCGGGGCAGCGAAGAAACTTCGAGGCCGCCGACAAGTTCTCGTTCGTCACGATCGGCAACGCCGCCGGAATCACGCTGCGGCTGAACGGCATCGCGATCCCTCCGCTCGGCGACGAGGGGGAGGTCGTGAAGAATCGCGTGTTCGATCGCGAGGCGCTGCAAACGCTGAGGAGCGCGCAATGAGCATCGCACCCGCGGGCGAGCTGACGGCGGCCTCGGTCATTCAGCTGATCGAGTCGGGGACGTATCCGCGCGACGTCGTGGCCACGATCGCGCGCGGCTTCCTGCCGCTGCCGCAGGAGGAGCTGGTCGGCGTGCTCGCGTGGCTCGCCGGCTCGGAGGATGGCGAGATCGCCGCGCTCGCGGTCGATGCGATGGCCGAGCTGCCGACGCGCATCGTGCTCGACTTCGCGTCGAACGAGGGCGTCGACGTCGACTCGCTGGTGCGGCTCATGCGCGCGACGCGCGACGCGCAGATCCTCGAGGCGCTGATCCGCAACCGCACCGTGCCGGACGACGCCATCGCCGATCTCGCGCGCCACGCGGAGGCGGGCGTGCAGGAAGTGATCGTGATCAATCAGGCGCGCATTCTCCGCGCGCCGCAGATCCTCGATGCGCTGCTCGAGAATCCCGCGCTGTCGGCGGAAGCGCGCCGCCGCGCGCTCGAGACGCGGGAAGAGTTTTTCGAGAAGAAGGCCCGCGCGGCGGAAGAGGAGCCGGAGCTGCTCGATCTTCCGCTCGAGCCGATCGCCGATCTCCTCGCCCGCGCCGCGGAGCTCGACGGGCAGCCCCCAACGCAGACGCTGGCGCTCAATGAGTCGGAAAAGAAGGACACGCGGGCCTCGGCGGTCTGGGCGCGGCTCGGCTACATGTCGGTGTCGGAGAAAGTGCAGCTGGCGTTCAAGGGCGACCGCATGCTGCGCATGCTGCTCGTGCGCGAGCGCAACAAACTGGTCTGCAGCGCGGTGATGCGCAATCCGAGGATCTCGGAGCAGGAGATCGAGAACATCGCCGGGATGCGCAATGTGGAGGAAGAAGTTCTCCGCCTCATCGGCAACAAGCGCGAATGGTCGGGCAAGTACGCCATCATGCTGATCCTCTGCCGCAATCCGAAGACGCCGGTGGGGGTTGTCCTGCCATTCATCAATCGTTTAACCTTACGAGATTTGAAAGGGTTGAAGGGAGACAGAGGCGTCGCACAAGTCGTCCGCGAAGCTGCGAAGAAGCTCTATCTGTCGCGAACCCAGAAAACCGGATGAAGGTCAATTACTACGAGATCCTTGGCGTCGAGCGCTCCGCGAGCGACGAGGAGATCCGCGACCGGTTCCGGAAGCTCGCGCGGGAGAACCATCCCGACCGTTATCGCGGCCCGGACAAGGCCGACGCCGAGCGGAAGTTTCAGACTCTCACCGAGGCCGTCAACGTGTTGACGAACACCGCCAGACGCAAGCAGCACGACTCCGAGCTCGCCTCCGTCGGCGGCAGGGGACCGGCCGACTACGCGCAGGTGGCGAAGGTGTACATGGCCAAAGGCGTGAAGGCGTTCAAGGAGAACGATCTTCGCGGCGCGTACGAGAACTTCGACATGGCCGTGAAGCACAACGCGAATGACGCGAAGGCGTTTCACTACCTCGCGCTCACCGCGTCGCGCATCCCCGCCTACGCACGCCAGGCCGTGCAGGCCATCGAGAGCGCGCTGCAGCGCGAGCCGATGAATCCTCTCTTTCTCCGCGACGCGGGACTGATCTGCCGTCAGGCGGGTCTGCTCGCGAAGGCGGAGCGCTATCTCGAGGAGGCGCTGAAGTGGGACGCGGCGAACCTCGAGATCCAGGGTGCGCTGGCCGAGCTGCGCCAGGCGAAGGAAGCCGGCAAGGGCGGCTTCTCGATCTTCGGGAAACGCTGATGAGAATGGAAGTCAGCGCAGTGGGTCTCACCCATGTCGGCCGGCAGCGGCAGCACAACGAGGACGCGTTCCTCGTCGCCAGCGACGCGAAGCTGTTCCTCGTCGCGGACGGCATGGGCGGGCACGCCGCCGGTGAGATCGCGTCGCGCATCGCCGTCGATTCCATCTCCGAGTTCATCCTGCATACGAAGGAAGACGACGGTACGTGGCCGCATGCGTACGACGAGCATTTCACGCGCACGACGAATCGCCTGATGGCGGCGGTGCGTCTCGCGAATACGCGGGTCCTCGAGGCGATGAAGAAGGACGCGCGGCTGCGCGGGATGGGGACGACGGTGGTGGCGTGCATGGCCGATGAGGAGAATGTGTCGGTGGCGCACGTGGGGGATTCGCGCGCGTATCTGATTCGCGAGGGGCAGCTGTCGCGGATCACGAACGATCACTCGTGGGTGTTCGAGCAGGTGCAGGCGGGGATGCTCACCGAGGCGGAGGCGGAGAAGCATCCGCTGCGCAACGTGATCACGCGGGCCCTCGGCGGCGCGCTGCAGGTCACTCCCGACGCTTCCGAGGTCCACGCTCAGGCGGGCGATGTCTACCTGCTCTGTTCGGACGGACTCACTGGCATGGTTCCGGAACCCGAGATCCTGCGCGTGGTGACGGCGAGCAATGGCGACATCGAGAAGGCCTGCCAGCAGCTCATCGACGCCGCGAACGAGCGGGGCGGTCTCGACAACATCACCGCCGTCCTCGTGAGAACCAGTTAGGAGCGGCCGGCCATTGCGCGTTCGGATCGATTACTGCGGCGTTTGAAACTACCTTCCCCGGGCCTCCAGTCTGGCGGCCGCGATCAAAAAGAGCCTCGGACTCGAGAGTGATCTCGTCCGCGGCAGCGGCGGCATCTTCGTCGTCTCCCTCGAGAACGAAACGATCTTCTCCAAGAAAGAGCAGGGCCGTTTTCCGACCGAGAGCGAGATCGTCGAGAAACTGCGCCGATAAAAAAAGACCTCCGCGTTTCCGCGGAGGTCTTTCGAGTCGATGAGACTTGGGTCTTACGGATGCGGGGCGGTGACGACCGCGGTGCCGTTGACGTCGGTGCCGTTCAGCGCGATGCCGTTGTTGCCGAAGCCGATGACCGAGCCGCCGGTGTTGTTGAGGATACCGTTGGTCACGTTGCCCGTGATCGTGCAGCCGTCGATGACCGTCGTGGCGGTGGAGCCGTTGACCAGTCCGTTGCTGGTGTTGTTCGACATCACGGTCTCGTTCAGCGTGACGAAGACGGTGTTGGCGACGACGTTGACGCCGGTCGCGTTGCCTTCGAACTGCGAGTTGTTGATCGTGCCCTGGATGTTGTTCGCGAGGCGGAGGCCGTTGGTGGCCGACTGACGTCCGCGAACGTCCTGGAGGTGGAGGCGCACGAGCTGGCCGGCGCTCGGCGCGACGTCGATGCCGTCCGCCGTGGTGTGGCGGATGTCGACGTCCTTCATGAAGACGCGCGAGTTCGCGGTGCTCGGGTTGACCAGGACGCCGCGGCCCTGATGCGAGATGTTCACGTGCTCGAGGTGCAGGTTCGTCGCGACGCTGCTCATCAGACGGACGCCGTTCAGACCGAACGAGCCGGTCGAGGTGCCGCCGTTGATCGAGATGTTGCGAAGGATGACCGTGTTGCAGACGTCGCTCACGGTGATGTTGACGAGGACGCCGTTGATGCCGCCGTTGTTCAGGATCGACGCCAGCGTGCCCGTGCCGTCAATGGTGATCGACTTCGTGATCGTGACGGTTCCGAACCCGCCCGGATCGAGCACCCGGATCTCGCCGCATGCGGCGGTCTTGCTGATCGCCCCCGCGAAGGTCTTGCAGGGGGCCGTACGGCTGCAGGGGTTGACGTCATCGCCGACACCCGACACCCACGTACCGACTGCCTGCGCGCTGAGAGAGGTGGCAATGAAGAGACAGCAGAGAAGAGACACGACAAAAAGGACACGGTTACGCATAGCTGAAACACCCTCCTGGTTTTTTTCTGACACTTGGGGCCTGCGATCCACTACCGGCGCTACACGCGACGGGATTTGATGTCGGACGAAGTGGTGGATGATAGCACCTTCGCCGACAAAAAAAAGACCTCCGCGTTTCCGCGGAGGTCCTTCGGGTCGAGGAAGGGTGAGTCTTACGGATGCGGGGCGGTGACGACGGCGGTGCCGTTGACGTCGGTGCCGTTCAGCGCGATGCCGTTGTTGCCGAAGCCGATGACCGAGCCGCCGGTGTTGTTGAGGATGCCGTTCACGACGTTGCCCGTGATCGTGCAGCCGTCGATGATGGTGGTGGCGGTCGAGCCGTTGACCAGGCCCGAGCTGCTGTTGTTCGACATCACCGTCTCATTCAGCGTCACGAAGACGGTGTTGGCGACGACGTTGACGCCGTTCGCGTTGCCTTCGAACTGCGAGTTGCTGACCGTGCCCTGAACGTTGTTCGCGAGGCGCAGGCCGCTGCCGGTCGACTGGCGCGAGCGGACGTCCTGGAAGTTGATGCGCACGAGCTGGCCCGCGCTCGGCTGAATGTTGATGCCGTCAGTCGTCGTGTGGCGAATGTCGACGTCCTTCATGAAGAGGCGGTTGTTCGCGATGGTCGTGTCGACCTGCACTCCGCGGACCTGATGCGAGATGTTCATGTGCTCGAGGTGCACGTTGGTGGCGATGGCGTTGAGGATGCGGACGCCGTTCGAACCGAACGAGCCGGCCGACTGGCCGCCGTTGACCGACAGGTTGCGCAGGATGACCGTGGCGCAGACGTCGCCGGCCTGCACGTTGACGAGGAAGCCCGTGATGCCGCCGCTGTTGAGCGTCGACGCCAGCGTGCCGGCGCCGTCGACGGTGATCGACTTCGTGATGGTGAGGGTTCCGTATCCACCCGGATCGAGCACGCTGATCTCGCCGCATGCGGCGGTCTTGCTGATCGCGCCTGCGAAGGTCTTGCAGGGGGCCGTACGGCTGCAGGGGTTGACGTCGTCGCCCACGCCCGACACCCACGTACGGGTCGCCTGCGCGCTCAACGTGGTGGCGAGGAAGAGGCAGCAGAGAAGAGAGAGAGCAAAGAAGAGACGATTACGCATACTGAGAACACCCTCCTGGTTTTTTTGGGACACTTTGGGCCTGCGATCCACTACCGGCGCTACACGCGACGGGATGTTTGTTGCGGATGAAGTTGCGAATGACAGCTCTTTTGCGTTCCTGTGGAAGACCGCGGCGCTGTTCGCGGGTCACCCGGTTCCGAACTGAATCAGATTCCGCGCAAGATAGGAACCGACTCGCATCCGCGCCGTGACGCAGCTCACGTTTTCGCCCCGCATTTATGGCAAGTACGATGTCCCGAAGTGGACAGGTGACGCGAAACTCCTTCGCCTCGAAGGGTTTACAATGCGCGCGTGCATGCCGACGTCGAGGAGCTTCGCCCGAAGCTCAAGGAGATTCTCTACGACTGCGCGGTCGAGATCCGTGCCAACAAGGCCGCGCTCTATCTCTACGACGGGAGCAGCCGCTTCGAGCTGGTGACCGAATACGGCTTCCGCACCGGCATCCGCCAGTTCGCCGACTTCAATGACGCTCTGGTCGATCGCTGCGGCCGCGGGCGCACTCCTTTTTATGTCAACGGCGTCGCCGCGGAGCCTCGCTTTTCGGAGCTTCTCTACGAGTCTTCGACCGACCGCCTCCTCGCCGCGCCGCTGTACTCGCGCGGAAAGCTCATCGGCTTCATCGACATGCGCGACAAGGCCGGCAAGGCGCTCTTCGATCAGCCCGACGTGCCGAAGGCGCAGGACATCGCCGACCGGATGGTGGAGCTTTTCGCGAACCGGAATCCATTCGGACAGCGCTTCATCACGCTCTCGAAGCTGAGCGGCGCGCATGCCGCGGCGACGGAGGAGGAGTCGTCCGATCGCCCGGTCATCAGCGACAAGCCGCCGGTGCGCGACAAGCCGAACGTCACGCTTCCGCCGCCGCCTCCTCCGGCGCCGCCGCCCGTGTCCGTTCCCGCTCCGTCGTCGCGGGAGGCGCGCGCTCATGTTCCGAGTCTGGCGACGCTCGTCATCGATGCGCGCAGCGCCGCGAGCCGCATCGGCGCGGAGGCGCCGGCGGAGGTGCTGTCCGAGGCCGAGGTCAATGCGGCGAGGGAAGTGCTGCGCTCCGTGCTGCTGATCCCCGGCGCCGTCGCGGCGATGTTCTCCGCGTTCGGCCACCTCGGCGGGGTGCAGGAGATCGCCGCCCGCACCGCGCTGAGCGAGGACGCGCGCAATCTGCTGCAGTCGAAGCTCACGCTCTGGCTCTCGAAGCGCGGCGAGTCGGGAGGCTACGTCCGGACGGCCATCACCACGCCGTTCGGCACCTCGGGACTGCCGGTGGCCGCGCAGGATCTGCAGAAAGTCTTCACCGCGCCGCTGGTCGCCGGCGCGCTGCGCGGCCTGTACCTGACGGTCGGCTTCGCCGGCACGCCCGATCGCGTCGCGCACGAGCTGCTCGCGGCGATGCACGGGCATCTGCAGCTCGTGCTCGAGCAGTCGATGCAGCGCGGCGCGATGTCGTCGCTGCGTTTGCGCGCCGCCGGCAAACTGCTCGAGCCGGAGTTCACGAAGTTTCCCGAGCTGCGGCGCCATTCGGAAGTCGTGGCGAAGTTTGCCGAAGGGTTCGCGCGGTTTCTCGCGCTCACGCCGCCCGAGGTGGAGAACGCGCGGATCGTGGCGCTCGTGCACGATGCGGGGATGCGCCTGCTCGACTACGACCGCTTGTATCGCAAGGCGCACATCACCGAGGAGGAGCTGGCGTTTCTGCGCGAGCATCCGGCGGTCGGCGCGGCGATGGCGGAGCCGCTCCTCGGCGCGGAGGTCGCGCGCGCGGTGCTCTGCCATCACGAGCGCCCCGACGGCCGAGGCTATCCGAACGAGCTGCGCGGCGACGAGATCCCGCTGCTCTCGCGCATCCTCGCCATCTGCGACGCGTATGCGACCATCACCGACGCCGCGAGCTATCAGCCCGCCGAGCCGCCGGCGTCCGCGCTCGCTACGATCACCCGCGCCGCCGGCTCGCAGTTCGACGCCGGCCTGGCCCCCCGCTTCATCGATTTCATCCGCACCGCGCGATAGACTCGCCGCCGATGAACATCGATCGCGACGAAGCGCGCCGCATCGCCGGTCTGGCGCACCTGGAGTTCGACGACGCGGGACTCGACCGGATGGCGGCGGAGATGACGAAGATCCTGACGTACATCGATCAGCTGCGCGAGGTGAACGTCGACGGATTCGAGGACCGCGACGCCGCGGCGACGCCGCTGCGCGCCGACGACGTGCAGCCGTCGCTCGACCGCGAGCTCGTCGCGCGCAACGCCCCCGCATGGCGCGACGGCTTCTTCGTCGTGCCGAAGGTCATCGGCGGTGAGTGACCTCCTCGCGCTGCCGTGGACCGAAGCGCGCGGCCAGGTCTCGCCGCGCGAATACGCCGAGGCCTGCCTCCGCGCCATCGAACAGCACGACGAGCACGTCCACGCCTTCCTGCACGTCTGTCCCGATGTGTCATCCCGAGCGCAGTCGAGGGATCCCCTCCCCATCGCCATCAAAGACAACATCGTCACCTCCGACGCCCCCACCACCTGCGGCTCACAAATCCTGCGCGACTTCGTCTCGCCCTACGATGCCACCGCCGTCGCGCGATTGCGCGCCGCGGGTGCGTCGATCGTCGGCAAGACCAACCTCGACGAGTTCGCGATGGGCTCGTCCACCGAACACTCCGCGTTCGGCCCGACGCGCAATCCCTGGGATCTCTCGCGCGTCGCCGGCGGCTCGTCCGGCGGCTCCGCCGCGGCGGTCGCGGCGCGCATGGTGCCGGCGGCGCTCGGGTCGGAGACCGGAGGGTCGGTGCGCCAGCCGGCCGCGCTGTGCGGCGTCGTCGGACTGAAGCCGACGTACGGCCGCGTGAGCCGCTGGGGACTCGTCGCGTTCGCGTCGAGCCTCGACCAGATCGGCGTCGTCACGAAAACGGTACGCGACTGCGCGGAGGTGTTCGCGCTCATCGCCGGCCACGATCCGCACGACTCGACGTCGTCGACGCACGCGGTCGATGACTACGCCGCCGATCTCGGCGCCGGTGTGAAGGGGCTCCGCTTCGGGATCGTGCGCGAGGCCGTGGAGCCCCTCGGCGGCGAGGTCCGCGCGAACTTCGACGCCGCCGTCGACGTCCTCCGCCGCGGCGGCGCGCTGATCGAAGAGGCGAGCGTGCCGACCATCGGCACGGCGATCGCGATCTATTACATCGTCGCCAATGCCGAAGCCAGCGCCAACCTCGCGCGCTTCGACGGCATCCGCTACGGCCACCGCAGCGAGCGCGCGCGCACGCTCGACGAGGTCTACTTCGACTCCCGCGGCGAAGGCTTCGGCGCCGAGGTGAAGCGCCGGATCATGCTCGGCACCTTCGCCCTGTCGTCCGGCTATTACGACGCCTATTACGGCCGCGCCCAGCGCGTCCGCGCGAAACTGCGCCACGAGATCGCCGAGTCGTTCCGCACCTTCGATTACCTGATCACCCCCACCACCCCCGAGCCCGCATTCCGCCTCGGCGAAAAAACGGACGACCCGCTCTCGATGTACCTCAGCGACGTCTTCACCGCCCCCGCCAACCTCGTCGGCGTCCCCGCCATCGCCGTCCCGTCGGGATTCAGCGCCGAAGGCCTCCCCCTCTCCCTCCAGCTCATGGCCCCGCACTTTGCCGAGCGCACCCTCTTCCGCGCCGCCGATTTCTTCGAGCACGAGACCGGCCACTGGAAACGCGCGCCGCGCCTTTGAGGGTGTGCCGATCGGTCTCGCCGACGACTGATGATGGGTAGGGCTTTGGCCGCCGCCGCCCCTCCTCTTGGGGAGGAGCAAATGAACGCTGTGACGGAACACGGACCGAGTCCAGTAGAGCGTGAGCAGGATGCGATGACGCGAATTCTTATGCACGGTATGCATGAAGAAACAATGTTCTACAACCGAATCAACTTCTTCATGCTGATCGAAGCACTGTTGTTTACCTCGCTCATGCAGGCGGAGGGACTCAAGCCAGGAAATTCCGCAAGCGCCGCAATCTGTGCAGGTGTCGGTATCCTGGTGACAATCATTTGGTTCATAGTGCAGTTCGACAAATTCAGAATGTTCAGAGCCGTCTCCGAACGACTGGAAAATGATGTCCCGGACTTTGCGCGGACATTACTCGTCCTTCGACGAATGTACCCGCAGGAGGTACAGGCCACGAAGATGCTGACGTGGTTTCCGGCGACCGTCTGTGGTTCCGCATGGCTCGTGCTTCTCATCTGGAAGTTGCTGCAACTATGGCGACATTGACGTAACTCGTAGCCAGCTGGGCTGACACGAACAAGGGGCGGGAGTAGAATCTTCGAACCATGGCTCGAGACCTGAGGGAATTGATTCGAGAGGCAGTAGAACTGCCTGAGTCGGATCGTGCAACTCTCGCTGGAATCATGATCGAAAGCCTCGATCCGCGACCAACGCCTGAAGTCAAGGCAGCGTGGTCGAGGGAGATCGAGCGCCGCGGTCGCGAGATCGATGACGGAACAGTTGAGCTCCTGGACTGGGAAGACGTTCGCGCAGAGCTGTTCGCTGACAAATGAGGGTGAAGTTTCACCCTGACGCGCGAGTGGACCTCAGGGAGGGGAAGGCCTTCTACCGCCATCGCAGCCCACTGGCGGCTGTCGCCTTCGCGCAGGAGATCGACATTGCAATTTCACGAATCACGGAATCGCCCTGGAGATATCCGGCAGGCGAGCACGGTGCGCGCGAGTTCATTCTGCCGTGGCGGTTCCCATACACTGTCGTGTATCGAGTGAGCGCGATCCAAATCGTCATCGTTGCTATTGCCCATCAGAGCAAAGACCCCGGCTACTGGCACCATCGGACATAGCAAATTCGCCAGCCCGACCTCACTGATCGTGCGACGCCGGATCTGGTACCCTCGGAAGTCATGTCTCCGGAAGTAACGGCGGTCATCACTACGCGCGGACGGCCGGACCGCGTCCATCATGCGCTCGCATCGTTGCGCGCGGAAACGCACGCGAACGTCGAAGTCATTGTCGTCGACGACGGTGCGTTCGACGCCACGGCGGCCGGCTTGCATTTCGCGTTTCGTCTCCTGCGCGGCTCGCATCTCGGGGTAGGCCGGGCGCGCAACCTCGGACTGGACGCTGCGCGCGGCGAGTATGTGATTTTTCTGGACGACGACGATGTGGCCCTGCCGCATCGCATCTCCAGCCTCGTCCAGGCGGCGCGAGATCGTCAGGCGGACTTATGCTTCGGAATGACCCGTAGAGTCGTCGACGATACGGCGGAAGTGCTCAGTGACGTGCCGACGCAACTCCTCTCATCCGGCGCGATTGGTTTCTGCGATCTCCTCACCTGCGCACCGCACATCAACGCCGTACTGGTCAGGACGGAGACCTTGCGAGCGGTGGGAGGCTTCGACAGCGGCGCTGAACATTTCGACGACTGGTCCGCCTGGCTGCGCGTCGCGGACCGGAGCTCCATCATGTGGTGTATCGCGGAAACAGTCGCCGTGTGGCATCTTCACCCGCATGGACTCTCCGCGCTGGTTTTGCAGGCACAGGCGATGAAATTGCGGCTTGTGTCGCTGTTCGAGCGCCTGCAACCATCACTGTCCACCGAAAACGCGCGCGCCGTGGCGGCGGCAGGCCGGATTGTCGCTTCCACGAACATCCATACGTACGACGATTACGCGAATGCGATGGCCGCGGCGCGAGATGCATTGCATGCCACGGGATCGTGCTTCGGTCATTGCCTGTACTCGCGCGACCCGGCAACCGCGAGTGCGTAGCGGAGGAGGAGTACGCTCATGTCGAAGGTCCGAGTCAATGCATTTGCAATTGCCATCGACGGCTACGGCGCCGGCCCCGATCAGGACCTGGAAAATCCGATGGGTGTCGGGGGGATGGCGCTGCACCAGTGGGTCCTCGGAACGAAGACGTTCCGGAAAATGGCCGGCGACTTCGCCGGCTCGCTGATCGGTGACGAAGCCGGCCGCGAAGGCGTCGACGACGACTTCGCCGCGCGCGGCTTCGAGAACCTCGGCGCCTGGATCCTGGGCCGCAACATGTTCGGGCCGGTGCGGGGTCCCTGGCCCGACGACAACTGGAAAGGATGGTGGGGCGAAAACCCGCCCTATCACGTCCCGGTCTTCGTGCTCACGCACCATGCTCGTGCACCGATCGCGATGGAGGGCGGAACGACGTTCCACTTCGTCACCGACGGCATCGAGGCCGCGCTGAACCGTGCGAAAGAGGCGGCGCGGGACAAAGACATCCGAATCGGCGGGGGAGTTGCGACCATTCGCCAGTACCTCACCGCCGGCCTGATCGACGAGCTCCACCTCGCGATCTCTCCCGTGCTACTGGGCAAAGGCGAGCACCTGCTCTCCGGCATCGATACGGTAAACCTCGGCTACAAGTGCACGGAGCACGTCTCCTCGGACAAGGCAACCCACGTCGTGCTGACGAAGTAGAGTAGAGTCGCGACCGACGGAGGAAACAATCATGGCAACAGGCACGGGAAAAGCTCCCAAACAGATCACCTGGCTCATCTGTCTCATCCTCTACATCGTCGCCCTGCTCGCCCATTTCGCACTCGTCCGCATCACCGGCGGCATCGGGGACTGGGCCTGGATCATCGGCTTCGGTCTCCTCCTGGCGGCGGTTCAGGTCCGAGGGCTCTAGCACCGCGATCCGGGCACCTGGCGCCCGAGTTGCTAGCCGGTAGTCCATGCTCATGCGCGTCACCTCCCGGCGTACTGGCAGAGCCCTGCCCGCGGGGGTCCCGTCTTGAGCGAGGGCCGGCGCGCGCTGGTGGTCGACGACGACGCGGGCATCCGCATCCTCGTCGCGCGCGTCCTGACCCGCGAGGGGTTCGAGGTCGACTCCGCGCGGGATGGCGCGGAGGCGATCGAGCTGATGATGCGGAACGACTACGACATCATCACGCTCGACCTGATGATGCCGCGAGTCGACGGGTTCGCGGTCGTGCGCTACATGACCAGGCACTGGCCGGAGAAACTCGCCAGCGTCGTCGTCATGACGGCCTACGGCGCGTCCGCGCTCGAGCAGGTCTGCCCGCCGGTCGGACGTACGCTCGAAAAGCCCTTCGACATCAACGACCTTCTGGCCGAGGCGGCGGAGCCGCCCAACTAGTAGCCGCGCCTTTCCACAATTGACTCCTTCCTGCCCACCGGACACGTCGGATAAACCACAGGCAGCGCGAAGCGCTCTCGCTGGATCGTTGTTGCGTCGAGACCCACGGGGAACCGCCCGTTGCGAACCGCGTCCTTGAACGCGATCGAGCCTATCCTGCACGCCCACACTCCGGAGGAATGCATGTACGACGCCCCCCTCTGACCGTCGACGCGGCCGTCACGCAGCTCTCTGCTGAACCGCGTGTTTGCTGCGGTTGTGCGAAAACGACGGTGTCGAGTCAGTCACTCCTCATGGGGTGGCACATGCGAGCATTCCGTTCGACGCGGTTTCGCGCAACGATCCTGATTCTTTCTCCGCTCCTGCTGAACCTCTGGTGCGAGCAGGCGGTGGGGCCGGCGCCGCGGCCTGTACCGGCGGAGGTGAGCTCGCGGTGTGCTGACTCCGATGGCTGTCTGGAAGTCACGGCGTTTCAGAATCCGGACAGGCCCAGCGCTTCGCCGATCCGTCGCGTGACTTGGGATTTCAGGGTCGGCCTTGCACCACGCACGCTCGTTACTCGTTCAGTGTGCGTCAGGGGTCGGATCACCGGCTCGAGCTCGTTTCGCCACCGCCCGTTCACGCACCGGCGCTGACGTTCGGCCGACGCCGGAGCCTTTCCAGTTTCGCATCGGGGGAACGGTGCCGAGCTTCTGGTGCGCAACGGCGACGGTCGAATTCGTGGACGGTACGGTCCGGCGTGTCGAGGAGTTTTTTATCAATGAATTCGCGACCGCCGATCGGGATCGCGATCATGGTCTCCCATCAGAACGGTATCGATCGCGCCGATCGATGGGTCGCTCACCCCGAGCCATGTCCCTTCCGTTGAATCAGCGGCTGTAAAATCGGAAGTAGCGGAGTGCGTCGGCGTATGTCGTGTGATGCCCTCTCGCGGTACCATGGCCGGGTTCGACTGGGCTCGCATGGCGGATAGGGCGATTTTGCAGGGGGATCTGGCGAAGATTCAGCTCCCCGACGTTCTCAGCTTCGTCGCCATGATTCGCGAGTCGGGGAAGCTGGTGCTGCGGCGCGCGGACCTCGAGCGCACGATTCACTGGAGTCAGGGGGAGATCGTGTTCGCGTCCTCCAACTCCCCCGAGCACTCCCTCGGGCAGTTTCTCCTCCGCAACGGCAAGATCACGCAGGAGCAGTATGAGGAGTCGAAGCGGCGGGTGACGCCGCAGTTGCGGCATGGGAAGTTGCTGGTGCAGATGGGGGCGCTCTCGCCGAAGGATCTCTGGTGGGGGGTGAAGAATCAGGTCCTCGAGATCATCTATTCGCTCTTCGGCTGGAAGGAGGGGGAGTTCGCGCTGCATGACTCCTCCGAGGAGCTGGCGCTGGAGCGGATCGTCCTGCATCTGAATACGCCGAGCGTGATCATGGAGGGCATCCGCCGCCTCGATGAGTCGGCGCGGATCCGCGAGAAGATCCCGAGCCTCGACGTCGTGTTCGCGAAGATTCCGGGCGTGGCGCCGGATTTCCGGTCGCTGGATCTGAGCGAGCCGGAGGTGGCGATTTATAACGACATCGACGGCGTCCGCAATGTGCGCGAGCTGACGGGGCGCTCGGACCTGACGCAGTTCGAGGTCGCGCGGATTCTGTTCCAGCTGCTGTCGGCGCGGATCATCGAGGCGCTTCCGGAGGAGCGGTCGTTCCGGCCGGTGTTCCTCGACGTCGAGGATTCGCCGGAGCTGCTGCGGATCATCTCGACCTACAACGACATGTTCGGGCGGCTCTTCGAGTCGCTGGAGAACAGCGTCGGCGACGAGCAGGCGCGCGAGATTTTCATGAGCATTCTCCAGAATGCCGAGACCGACGATCTCTGGTCGGGGGTGTTCTTCGATCAGTACGGGCGCTTCGACGAGAACATGCTGATCGCGAACATCTCCGAGCTGCCGTTCGAGAAGCGGAAGGCGGTGCTGGACGACGGGCTGAACACGCTGCTCTCGGTGCAGCTCTTCGAGGTCTCGCAGCATCTCGATCAGGCGGGGAAGGTGGAGGTGTTCCGCTTCATCTCCGATCAGAAGGCGTCGCTGGAGAGGGCCACGGCGTAGCTCTGTTATCCTGCCCGCCGCATGTGGCCCACGCTGTTCAAAGTCGGCAACTTCGAGATCACGACCTTCGGGCTGATGATGTTCCTCGCGTTCATCATCGGCGGATGGGTGCTGGCGAAGCAGTTCCGCCGTCATGGTCTCGATGAGGAGCTGGCGTCGTCGATGGTCGTGGCCGCGGCCCTCGGCGGGATCATCGGCGCGAAGGTGTATTACGCGATTCTCTTCCGCGACTGGCATCTGCTGTTCGATCGCGCGGGCCTGGTCTGGTACGGCGGTCTGATCGGCGGGTTTCTCGCCTGCTCGTGGATGATCTGGCGGCGCGGGGTCGATTACCTCGTCGCCGCCGACGCGACGGCGCCGGGGCTCGCGATCGGCTACGCGATCGGACGCATCGGCTGTTTCCTCGTCGGCGATGACTACGGGCGTCCGACGAGTGCGTGGTTCGGGGTGGCGTTTCCGAAGGGCGCGCCGCCGACGACGGCGGAGGAGCTGCGCAAGTTCGGCGCGGCGGTGGATCCGTCGATTCCGGCGTGGCAGGTGCTGAGGGTGCATCCGACGCAGCTGTATGAGTCGGCGGCGGCGTTCACGATGTTCGCGATCCTGCTGTGGATGAGTCGCCGCCCGCATCCCCGCGGCCGGGTCTGGGGCCTGTTCCTGATCCTCCTCGGCATCGAGCGTTTCCTGGTCGAGATCGTGCGCGCCAAGGATGACCGTTTCCTCGGCCCGTTCACCATCGCCCAGCTCATCTCCGTGCTGCTCGTCATTGCCGGCGCCTGGCTGTTCTCGCGCCGCGGGCGCGAAGTCATCCCGGCGGCCTGAGGAGAGTGCCGATGGCGCGCTTCACGTTCACGACAGCCGGGGAGTCGCACGGGCCGCAGCTCACGATCATCGTGGAGGGGATGCCGGCGGGGGTGCGGCTCGATCGGGAGCGCATCCAGCGCGATCTCGCGAGACGGCAGCATGGGTATGGGCGCGGCGGGCGGATGAGGATCGAGAGGGATGAGGCGGAGATCACGGCGGGGGTGCGGGGCGGGGAGACGCTGGGGTCGCCGATCGCGATGACGATTCGCAATCGCGATTTCGAGAACTGGCGCGGGGCGATGGATCCGTGGGCGCTGGATGAGGAGGAGACGCACAAGCGGCGGGTGCATGCGCCGCGTCCGGGGCATGTGGATCTGGCGGGGGGGATGAAGTACGGGCGGCGGGATCTGCGCGACATCCTGGAGCGGGCGTCGGCGCGGGAGACGGCGTCGCGGGTGGCGGCGGGGGCGATTGCGAAGGAGCTGCTGCGGGCGTTCGGGATCGAGATCCGGTCGGGCGTGGTGTCGGTTGGGGATGCGGGCGATCCGGAGGGGTCGCCGTCGTGGGAGGAGCTCGGCGCGGTCGACGACGACTCGCCGTTGCGTGCGGTGCAGCGTGAACACGAGTCGGCGATGATCGCGGCGGTGGACCGGGCGCGGGAGGCGGGGGAGACGCTGGGGGGGACGATCGTGATCGCGGCGCGCGGGGTGCCGGTGGGGCTTGGGTCCTATGTCCAATGGTCCGAGAAGCTGGACGGGCGCATCGGACAGGCGATCCTGTCGATTCACGCGGTGAAGGCGGTCGCGATCGGCGACGGCGTCGCGGCGGCGCGGCGCGTTGGTTCCGAGGTGCATGACGCGATCTATTTCGACGACGAGCGGAGGTATCACCGCAACACCAATCGCGCGGGCGGGCTCGAAGGCGGCGTGACGAACGGACAGGACGTGGTCGTGCGCGCGTTCATGAAGCCGATCTCCACGCTGCGCCGCGGATTGCCGTCGGTCGACACGGAGACGCGCGAGGCGCATCGCTCGCAGTGGGAGCGGAGCGACGTCACGGCCGTGCCGGCGTGCGGCGTGGTGTGCGAGGCGATGCTAGCCATCGTGCTCGCGGGGGCGATGCGCGAGAAGTTCGGCGGCGACTCGTACGGCGAGATGCGGCGCAACTATGATGCGTACGTCGATGAGCTCCGCAGCTTTTAGAGAACTCTTCCCGGTCACGCGCAACCTCGTCTACTTCAACCACGCCGCGCTCGGGCCGCTCTCCGTCCGGGCCGCCGAGGCCATGGAGCGGTTCGTGCGGGACCAGCGGGACTTCGGCGCGCTCCATTGGAAAGCCTGGTACGCGGAGACCGACCACTTCCGCGAGTCGGCGGCGAAGCTGATCGGCGCGCAGCCCGACGAAGTCTCCATCCTCAAGAACACCTCCGAAGGACTGTCGTTCGTCGCCGAAGGCATCCGCTGGCGCGAGGGCGACAACGTCGTCACCACGGCGCTCGAGTTCTCGTCCAACTGGACGCCCTGGAAGCGCCTCGAGGCGCGCGGCGTCGAATGCCGCGTCGCGCCGTCGTTCGACCTCGCCGACATCGAGGCGCTCGTCGACGAGCGCACGCGCGTCGTGACCGTTTCTTCCGTCGCGTTTCACAACGGCGCGGTCGCGGACCTCGGCGCGATCGGCTCGATGTGCGCGCGCCGCAACGTGCGCTTCTGCGTCGACGCGATCCAGAGCATCGGCGTCCTGCCGATGGACGTGCGCGCCTCGCACATCGACTTCCTCGCCGCGGACGGGCACAAATGGACGTGCGGCCCCGAAGGCGCGGCCATCTTCTACGTCGCGAGCGAGCGGCGCGAGGAGCTGGAGGTGCTGGAGACGGGATGGACGAACGTCGACCGGCAGGGGAAGTTCATCGAGTGCTCGATCGCGCTCCATCCCGACGCCCGCCGCTTCGAGGCGGGGTCGCTGAACACCGCCGGCGTGTACGGCATGCGCGCGGCGATGGACCTCGTCCACGAGATCGGAATCGAGACCATCCGCGAGCACGCATTGCAAGTCGCGACAGCGCTCGTAGAGGGACTGGAGTCGATCGGCTGGAGCGTCGCCGTGCCCCGCCCGATCGGCTCTCCGATCGTTGGAGCGACTCCACCGGATGTAGAGAAGCGCTCCATCCGCTGGTATCACGGCCGGATCGAGGAGCAGGGGATCATCAGCGCGCCGCGGGAGGGGGTGTTGCGGCTTTCGCCGCACTTTTATAACGACGGGGGGGAGGTGGAGAGAGTGGTGGAGGCGTTGAGGAGTCTCACAGTCTCCTAGTCTCCTGGTCTCCTAGAGGTTTTGCCAGGAGACCAGGAGACCAGGAGACTCGGAGACTATGAGACCATAAATCCATGACGATCACGGCGGCGGTTCTCTGCGTGATCGCGCTGATGCTGGGCGCGGTCGTGGGGTGGGTGGTGGCGAGCGCGAGACGGGTGAGCGTGGTGATGGAGCGCGATCTCGCGCGGGCGGAGCGGGAGCGGAGCGATGCGGCGCGGGTGGTGATGCAGCGGCGGCTGGAGGAGGCGCAGCAGGCGCGGGCGATTGCGGAGAGTCAGCTCGGGAACCTGCGGCAGATCGAGGATACGTTCGCGGGGCTGGCGCAGAAGGCGTTTCGCGAGGTGAGCGAGGCGCTGGCGACTTCGAATCGGACGCAGGTCAGCGGGGCGCTGGAGACGAAGCGGGCGGAGATCGATGCGCTGCTCACGCCGGTGCGGGAGATGCTGCAGCAGTACCGCGGCGAGGTGGTGAAGAGCGAGCTCGCGCGGAACGAGAGCTACGGCGGGCTGCAGGAGCAGATCCGGATGCTGCTGGCGGCGCAGGAGTCGACGCAGCGCGAGGCCTCGCGGCTGGCGAATGCGCTGCAGTCGCCGACGGTGCGCGGGTCGTGGGGCGAGAATTCGCTGAAGCGCTGCGTCGAGATGGCGGGGATGAGCGAGTTCTGCGACTTCGACATCCAGCAGACGTTCCTCACCGACGAGGGGCGGCGGCAGCGGCCGGATCTCATCGTGCGGCTGCCGAATCAGCGCGTGATCGCGGTGGATTCGAAGGTGCCGCTCAGCGAGTACACGGCGGCGTCGAACGAGGAAGACGACGCGAAGAAGCGCGAGATGCTCGTGTCGCACGCGAAGACGCTGCGCCGGCATATCGACAATCTGAGCCGCCGCGAGTATCAGGCCAGCGTCGGCGAGACGCTCGACTTTACGGTGATGTATCTGCCGGGCGAGCATTTCCTCTCCGCGGCGCTGGTGACGGATCCGACGCTGTTCGAATACGCCGTCGAGCGGAAGGTGTATCTCGCGTCGCCAACGGTGCTGCTGCCGTTGCTCCGCGCCGTCGCCGCGGGCTGGAAGGCGGAGCGCACCGAGGAGAATGCGAAGAAGCTGCATGACGCGGGAGTCGATCTCTTCAATCGCTTTGTCACGGTGATGGATTACCTCCGCGCGGTCGGCGATCAGCTGGCCAGGACCGTCGAGAGCTACAACAAGGTCATTCGTTCCGTCGACACGCGGCTCTGGCCGAAGGGCGAGGAGCTGCAGCGCCTCGCCGGTAGCGGCAAGGAGCTCACCCCGCTCGACCAGCTCGAGGCCGTGCCGCTGGAGTCGTCGAAGCTGCGGCTGACGATGCAGGGGGAGGCGGAGGGGGTTGTGGTGCCGATGGATCGGTAGTTGGTGGTTTGGTGGTTGGTAGTTGGTGATTGGTAGTTGGTGTTAGGATATGCGGGTTATGAGACATCAGGAGAACGCGCCGCAGCAGTCTTCGCACGTGCTCGCCGCGTGTCTTTGGCTCCGCTAACCCCCCAACCACCAACCCCCAACTACCAATCACCGATTCCAAATTGATCGTCCGCTGGCGTCCCTGGCGATGGTGTCTCCGCCGGGTTTGACGCGCGCGACGATGCAATGAGGACGGGCACATGATCACCATCATCGACAACTACGATTCCTTCACGTACAACCTGGTGCAGCAGATCGAGCGGCTGGCGGGGGAGCGGCTGCGGGTGATTCGGAACGACGACTTCGATCCGGAGGTGCTGCTGGCGGAGCGGCCGCGGGCGCTGGTGATCTCGCCGGGGCCGGGGACGCCGGCGCGGGCGGGGCGCTGTATCGAGCTGATTCGCGCCAATCGCACGATCCCGCTCCTCGGCGTGTGTCTCGGGCACCAGGCGATCGCGGAGGCGTTCGGCGCGCATGTGATGCGCGGGGACGTGCCGGTGCACGGCAAGGTGACGGCGGTGCGGCATCGGGGGGAGCGGCTGTTCGCGGGCTGTCCCGATCCGATGAGCAGCGCGCGGTATCACTCGCTGATCGTCGAGCGCGCGACGCTGCCTGCGGAGCTCGCGATCGATGCGGAGAGCGAGGATGGGGCGGTGATGGCGATCTCGCATCGCGAGCTGCCGATCTTCGGCGTGCAGTTCCATCCGGAGTCGTATGGCACGGCGGGCGGCGATCAGCTGATCCGCAATTTTCTGGGAGGTATCCAGTGATCGCGCGGGCCATCAAACGCGCGGTCGAGGGGCGCGATCTCGAGCGGGAGGAGATGCACGCGGTGTTCGCGGCGGTGATGGATGGGGAGGCGACGGACGTGCAAAAGTGCGCGCTGCTGATCGCGCTGCGGATGAAGGGGGAGACGGCGGAGGAGATCACGGGCGCGGCGATGGCGATGCGGGAGCGGGTGACGCCGCTGGATGGTCTTGACAGCGGGATGCGCGAGCAGCTCGTCGATACCTGCGGCACGGGCGGTGACGGGCGGGGGACGTTCAACATCTCGACGCTCGCGGCGATCGTCGCGGCGGGCGCGGGCGCGAACGTGGCGAAGCATGGGAATCGCGCGGTGTCGTCGTCGTGCGGGAGCGCGGATGTGCTGGCGGCGCTGGGCGTCAACATCGATCTCGATGCGCCGCGGATGGCGGAGGTGCTGCGGCGCGCGGGGATCGCGTTTCTGTTCGCGCCGAAGCTGCATCCGGCGATGAGCGCGGTGGCGGGCGTGCGGCGCGAGCTCGGCGTCCGCACGATCTTCAACGTCCTCGGGCCGCTGACGAATCCGGCGTTTGCGCGGCGGCAGGTGCTCGGCGTGTACAACGACCGTCTCGTCGAGACGGTCGCGCGCGTGCTCGCTGCCCTCGGCGCGGAGCACGCGCTGGTCGTGCACAGCCGCGACGGGCTGGATGAGATCTCGGTCTCGGCGCCGACGCATGTGTGCGAGGTGCGGGATGGGGAGGTCGTGGGGGGGCATGAGGTTTCGCCGGAGGGGATTGGGGTAGGAAGACATGGGGGGGACGAGCTGGCTGGAGGCGACGCGGCGCAGAATGCGGCGATCGCGCGGGCGATCCTCGGCGGCGAGAATGGCGCGCGGCACGACGTCGTGGTCGCGAACGCGGGCGCGGCGTGCTATGTCGCGGGGCTCGCGCCGACGATCCGCGACGGCGTGGAGCTGGCGCGCGACTCGATCCGCAGCGGGCGGGCGGCGGAGAAGCTGCAGCAATTGATTGCGATTTCGAATGAGCTCGGGGGTGCGCGATGACGGTGCTGGAGCAGATCGTCGAGCGGACGCGCGAGCGGCTGCGCGGGGAAGCGAAGCCGGACCGGCGCGCGGCGGAGGAAGCGGCGCAGCAGCGGGCGGCGTTCGCGTTTCGCGCGGCGATCGCGCGTGACGGGATCAATGTGATCGCCGAGATCAAGTCGGCCTCGCCGTCGGCGGGGTCGATCGTGGAGGATCCGGACGTCGAGTCCATTGCGTGCGACTACGCGCGCGGCGGCGCGGCGGCGATCTCGATCGTGACGGAGCCGGAGTTTTTCCGCGGCTCGCGCGACTGGATCGCGCGCGCGAAAGGGGCGAGTGGGCTGCCGGCGGTGATGAAGGACTTCGTCGTCGAGCCGTCGCAGATCGTGCGCGGGATCGCGGCGGGCGCGGACGCGATCCTGCTGCTGGCGTCGCTGCTCGACGCCGCGCAGATCCGCGACTTCGTCGCGCTCGCCGAGGCGTATGGGTGCGATGCGCTCGTCGAGGTGCATGACGAGGAGGAGCTCGCGCGGGCGGTGGAGGGAGGCGCGCGGATCATCGGCGTAAACAATCGCGACCTGCGCGACTTCCGGGTCGACCTCGGCACGTCGGAGCGCCTCGGCGCGCGGATGCCGGCGGACGCGATCCGCGTCGCCGAGAGCGGCATCCGCACGCGCGCGGACGTCGAGCGCCTGCGCGCCGCGGGCTTTCACGCGTTTCTCGTCGGGGAGTCGCTGCTGCGGCAGAAGGACCGCGCGGCGGCGGTGCGGGGACTGGTGCAGGAGGTGTCATCCTGAGCCGCGGAGACGGCGAAGGATCTCGCTGCGGCAGGGGATCCCTCGCTGCGCTCGGGATGACACGAATATGACGAAGATCAAGATCTGCGGGATCACCAATGCCGAGGACGCGCGGTTCTGCGCGGAGGCGGGAGCGGATTTCCTCGGGTTCATCTTCGTGCCCCGGTCCCCGCGTTACGTTGCGCCGGAGCGGGTGGCGGGGATGGGGGTACGGGGGACGAAGATGGTGGGGGTGTTTCGCGATGAAGAGCCTTCGCGGATTCGTGAGATCGCGGCGCTGGTGGGACTCGACTACGTGCAGTTGCATGGGAGCGAATCCGAGGATGACATCGCGGCGATCGGGGTGCCGGTGATCCGGGCATTTCGGGTGGACGACGCGTTGCCGGATACGCGGACGAGCGCGGAGTGGGTGATGTTCGACAGCGGGGGCGGGACGGGGCGGACGTTCGACTGGACGTTGCTCGCGAACGTGCCGCGCGAGAAGCCGTTCTTTCTTGCGGGGGGGATCACGCCGGGGAACGTGCGGTCCGCGATCGAGACGGTGCGGCCGGATGCGATCGATGTCGCGAGCGGCGTGGAGTCGCGGCCGGGCGTGAAGGATCACGACAAGGTGCGAGCGCTGATCGAAGAGGTGCGCCGATGAACCTCCCGGACAAGCGCGGCTTCTTCGGCCAGTTCGGCGGGAAGTTCGTTCCTGAAACGCTGATGGCGGCGCTGGACGAATTCGAGGCGGCGTACCGGAAGCTGAAGCGCGACCGGGCGTTTCGGGCAGAGCTCGATCGCATCCTCGAGGAGTTCGTCGGACGGCCGACGCCGGTCACCGAGGCGCCGAAGTTCGCGAGCTTGTGCGGCGGGGCGTTCCGGCTGTTCCTGAAGCGCGAAGACCTCAACCACACCGGCGCGCACAAGATCAATAACGCCATCGGCCAGGCGCTGATCGCGAAACGGATGGGGAAGCAGCGGGTCATCGCGGAGACGGGCGCGGGGCAGCACGGTGTCGCGACGGCGACGGCATGCGCGCTCCTCGGGTTGCAGTGCGTCGTCTACATGGGCGAGGTGGACATGGCGCGGCAGGAGCTGAACGTTTACCGGATGCGTCTCCTCGGCGCGGAGGTCGTGCCGGTGTCGAGCGGCAGCCGGACGCTGAAGGATGCGATCAACGAAGCCATTCGCGACTGGGTGACGAACGTCCGCACGACGCACTACATCATCGGCTCGGTCCTCGGTCCGCATCCCTATCCGATGGTCGTGCGCGATTTTCAGTCGGTGATCGGGCGGGAGGCGCTGCTGCAGATGCGAAAGCGCGTGCAGGCTTTGCCCGACGTCGCGATCGCGTGCGTGGGCGGCGGGTCGAACGCGATCGGGCTGTTTCACGAGATGCTGAAGCATCCGTCGATCCGGATGATCGGCGTCGAGGCGGGCGGGCGCGGGCCGGCCCTGGGCGATCATGCGGCGCGCTTTTCCGGCGGGGCCCTCGGCGTGCTGCACGGCACGCGCTCGATGGTGCTGCAGGACGCGGACGGTCAGATCGCGGAGACGCATTCGATCTCCGCTGGCCTCGACTATCCGTCGATCGGCCCCGAGCACGCGTACCTGCAGGAGATCGGGCGCGTGGAGTATCACGACTGCGACGACGCGCTGGCGCTGGAGGCGTTTCACAAGCTGAGCGAGTGCGAGGGGATCATTCCGGCGCTCGAGTCGTCGCATGCGCTGGGATGGCTGCTGCGCAACGGTGCGTCGATGCGCGGGAACGTGATCGTCAACCTGTCGGGGCGGGGGGACAAGGACGTACCGCAGGTGGCCGGCATGTCATCCCGAGCGTGAGCGAGGGATCCGGGGCTCGGGTGGGGCTGCGAGGAACATGCTTCGCGCCCCGCCCGCACAGGTCCCTCGCTACGCTCGGGATGACAGAGAGATTCGGGATGACAGAGAGATGATGATGAGAAGACTCTTCGACAAACACCGCTGCGGGCTCATCGCGTATGTCACGTGCGGGGACGGCGATACGGTGCGGTATGTCGAGGAGCTGGAGGGGGCGGGGGCGGATGCGATCGAGCTGGGGATTCCGTTCTCGGATCCGATCGCGGACGGGCCGGTGATTCAGGCGGCGTCGCAGCGCGCGCTGCGGAACGGGACGAGGACGCGCGACGTGTTCGCGATCGCGCGCGCGATCCGCGAGCGCAGCGCGATTCCGCTGATCGCGTTCTCGTATCTGAATCCGGTGATGCGATATGGCGCGGAGAACTTCGCGCGCGACGCGGCGGCGGCGGGGATCAACTCGCTGCTGCTGACGGACCTCCCACCCGAGGATGCCGGGGACATTCGCACGGCCATGCGCGCGCACGGACTCGGGACCATTTTCCTCCTCGCGCCGACGTCGACCGACGCGCGGATCAAAGCGGTCGATCGCGCGAGCGACGGATTCGTCTACTACGTCTCGACCACAGGCGTGACGGGTGCGCGGCGCGAGCTCGATCCGACGCTGCTGACGCGGCTCGACGAAGTGCGCGCGAAGCTGCGCAAGCCGATCGCGGTGGGGTTCGGGATCTCGCGGCACGAGCACTACGCGCTGTTGCGCGATCACTGCGATGCGATCGTCGTCGGCAGCGCGATCGTGCGCGCGATTGCCGAGGGGGGGAATCCGGGGGACGTGGTGAGGGAGATTCTGGGTTAGTCGATCTCCACGACGCGCGTGGCGGCGACCATGTCGTGCAGCGACGTCTTCTCCTTCGTGAAGAAGGCGGGGATGTAGTCGACGAAGGAGATGCAGCCCTCGAGCAGGAGGCGCATGAGCGTGCGTCCCCACGCCTGTCCGGCGGAGAGCGGCGAGCCGTCGGGGCGCACGACGCGGATGTGCATCATCTTCTTGCCCAGGGTCTGACCGTTCCGGAACTGCATCATCAGACCCTCGTAGGCCGGCAGCGCCAGCACGAGCGGGATCATGAGCAGGAACACCCATGGATTCGGCTCGCCCCTGTCGTTCGTGGTCGCGAACATCGCGAACAGGAAGAGCGCGTACGTCGGAAGGAGGATGAGGATGCGGTCGATCATCAGCGCGCCGAAGCGTTTGCCGATGCCCGCGAGCTGGAGCTGCGTCCGGTCGATGCCCGAGCGCACGTCGAGCAGCTGCTCGCTCTTGCAGGTCGCGCAGTAGAGGCGGTCGTTGATCGTGACGAGGCAGTCGCCGCAGAACGGGCCGCCGCAGCGCGAGCAATGGCGCACGCCTTCGAGGACGTCGGGATGGTTACGGCAGGGCATGGTCGTCGCGCTCCTCGGTCGGGGGGAGAGATGTCGGGGGGAGAGGGGGGAGGGGGTAGGAGACCGGGGGGTCGGAGAAGGAGGCGTTTTCGGCGGCGAGCTTCTGATGCGCGTCGCGGACGGCGGCGCAGATGAGGTCATGGACCTCGCGCGCGCGGCGTTTGCGCACGCGGTAGCGGATCACGGCCTTCGAGCGGCGGCCGAAGATGGTGATTACGTCGACGCCGAAGATGGCGCGGAGGAGGAAGGCGATGAGGAAGGGGAGGCCGAAGATGCCGAACATGATGCCGACGGCCATCGCCGCGGCGCCGAGCGTCGACATATAAATCACCAGGGCGATGAAGCCGAGCGAGAACAGGCCGGTCAGCGTGAGATACAGCGCGCCGCGCTCGCGGTGATACGTCACCAGCAGCACGTCCTCGTACAACACGCGGCGGCAGGAGATGTCGATGCGCTCGTCGATCTCGACCTCGACTCCGTCGGGCACGGCGTAGATCCGCTCGCGCTGCACGAAGCTCGACCACTTGCCGATCAGATTGCGGTTCGGGTCCTTCATCTCCCCGCCTTCGCGATCGACCAGATCATGAATCCGTAGAACGCGATGCCGCCGACGATCTCCGCCACGGCGAGCAAGCCCACGACGACCATCCCCGCGCCGCTGCGTCCCTGCTCGCGGCGCTGCCGGAACCCCTTCGGCACGAAGTACAGCGCGATCGCGCCGACGATGGGCCAGGCGAAATACATGATCAGACCGATCACCGCGGTGAGGCGCGCGATCGACGCGTAGTCGCGATACTTGCGCGGCGCCGCCTTGAGCGTCCCTTCCGCGCGCACGCGATCGAAGCACGACGGGCAATACGAGCCGGCGCCGACGTTCATGTCGCACAGCGCGCAGATGAAGAGACCGCAGCGCTGGCAGCTCGTCACCGAGGCATTGCGCGCGTGATTCGCGCACGCATTCGCCCCCTCGGGACCGGCGACGACCGCCGTCTCGACGACGTGCGGACGGCGGCGTTCCGGCGGCTGAAAGACCGTCGCCTCGAAAAACGACTGGCAGCGCTCGCAGATCGTCTCGCCCTGCTGCAGCTTTTCGAGGACCAGCGTGACGCCGCAGCGCGGACACTGCGGCCCCACGTATTCGACGGCGGAGGTCATGTCAGACCAGATCCACCACGCGCGTGCCCGCGGCCATGTCGTGCAGCGTCGTTTTTTCCGGCGTGAAGAAAGCCGGGATGAAATCGGGCAGACCGCAGCAGAGCAGTCCGACCAGCACGCGCATCCCCGCGCGTCCCCACGCGATGCCGGTCGAGATCGGAGAGCCGTCGACGCGCACGACGCGGATCTTCATGATCATCTTCCCGAGCGTCTGCCCGTTCTTCATCTGCAGCATCAGCCCTTCGTAGATGAAGTTGAGGAACAGCACCGGCACGCCGATGAAGTTGATCCAGAATCCCGGCTGCTCGCCCTTGCGGATCGCCGAGAACATGAACCCGAACATGACGAAGTAGAGCGGCAGGTTGAAGATCAGGCTGTCGATGAACACCGCGGCGAAGCGCTTGCCGATCCCGGCGTACGGCAGCACGGTGCGATCGACGCCCGACTGCACGTCCAGCAGCGCCTCGCTCTTGCAGTCCGCGCAATAGAGCCGGCCGTTGATCGTGACGAGACAGTCGCTGCAGAACGGGCCGCCGCAACGGGAGCAGTGGCGCACACCTTCGATGACGTCGGGGTGGTTACGACAGGGAAGCATCCTCACCTCGAATTGGACGATTTGATGACGGAATGCTACCGCATGTCGTGAGCGGTGAAGAGGACGGCGGTGAGGTCGCGGACGAGATTCTCGCCGCTGATGGCGTCCTCCTCGAGCCCCAGCTCCTCGCGATAGCGCGACGCCACCTCCTCCATCAGGTCGTAGCGCGCGGCGGCGGACATGCGGTCGGCGCGCATGCAGAGCGCGAGGAGGAACTCGCGCTCGTCGAGGCTGATGCGGTGGCGGATCAGGCGCAGCACGCGCGGCGTGCGCAGCGTGTTGTAGCGCCGCTCCGACGCGAGCTGCCCCTTGTACGCGAGCGGCTGCGCGTCGCGCACGACGACCGTGTCGGCGATGATGTCGCCGAGTCGGCGGCGGGTCGGGCTGGAGAGCATCGCCACCGCGCCGATGCCGTAGAACGCCGGCGCGAAATCGAGCACGCGGGTGATGTTGCGCACCAGAGACTGATAGAGCGACACCGGCAGACCGCGCGCATCGATCACCCGCAGCCGCAGCGCGCGCTTGCCCGGCGTGCGGCCCTGATGGCGCGTCTCGAAGTAGATGTGCCAGCCCCACGTCAGCAGGAAATTCGCGGTGATCAGAATCGCCGCGGCCACGCCGCGCGACACCACGAACGAGGAGATGGTGAAGATCATCACCGAGATGCCCTGCACGATGATCGAGTCGATCACGATCGCGAGAAAACGGCTGCCCGCGCCCGCCGGCTCGAGCCGGATGTGCACGTGCTCGGGCGTCACGATCTCAAGCGAGCGAGTCATCGGTCCGTCTCAGAAACAGATACGCCATCAGCCCGACGAACAGCAGCACCGCCACGGCGATCTTGAACGCGTAGGGAAACGTCTTCGCGGAGAACTGCGAGAACGAGCCCTCGATCAGTCCCGCGAGGACGAGCGTCAGCGCGGTCCCGATGATCATCCGCCACACCGACGGCAGCACGCGGCGCAGCGACGCGGCGCGGGAGAGCGGGCCGGGCATCAGCAGCGCGCGGCCGGCGACCAGGCCCGCCGCGGCGCCGAAGATGATCGCCGGGATCTCCAGCGCGCCGTGCGGCCCGACCCAGGCGAAGAAGAAGAGCGGCACGTCGTCGAGGATGTACATCATCGCGATCGCGCCGAGCATCACGCCGTTGTAGAAGAGAATCAGAAGGCCGAGGACGATCGACACCGCGCCAAGACTGAACGCGAGGAACGACACCTTGATGTTGTGCGTATACAGCGACGCGCCGAACACGATCGCCTTCTCGACGTTCTCGATCCGCTCCTTCCCGCTCTCGATCTTCGCCACCCGATCGCGCGGACGCTCGGTGAAGAACTGCATCGGAATCAGCCTTTCGCCGTTCGACGGCTCGATCAGCACCGCCAGCGCGCCGAACAGCGTGCCCGCGAGAAACGCCGCCGCCGCGATCGCGACGTACAGCCGCTCGCGGCGGAACGCCGACGGAATCTCGCGCGTGACCAGCCGCACGAACGAGCGCCACACCGGTGTCTCGTGCGCCGCGCGATAGATCATCCGATACGCGCGCCCGGTGAGCTGGTTCAGATGCCCGAGGATCTCCGGATTCGCGGTATACGACCGCGCGCGATTCAGATCGGAGCAGGTGCGCCGATACAACTCCACCAGCTCCTGCATCTCCGCCCGCGACAGGTCGATATCCTCCGCCCGCGTCACGAGCGCATCGAGCTGGTCCCAGACGGAACGGCGGTCGGCGAGGAAGCGTTCAATGTTCACAGCAACTGCCTCCTCTTCACTTCAATGTACGCGTTGACGGCATCGACGCCCCAGTCCACGGCCGTGGAGTCGACGACCATGGCGCCGCGGGAGCGGAGCTCGCGGGTGAGCTCGGTGTGGCCGAGCCAGAGGTCGCGGGCGACGAGGGTGCGGGCGAGCTCGTCGCGGGTGGCGGGGAGGAGGTCGGCCTGGGCGCGGAGGTCGCGGTCGGTGAGGACGACGAAGAGCGGGAGGTGCTGCGGCGCGAGCATGTCGACGGCGCGGAGGAGGTCGAAGCGCTCCTCGCGCTGCGGGAGCACGGTGAGGATCAGGATCAGCGTGCGGTGATGGAGGCGGCGGCGCAGGCTCGCGGCGAGGGCGAGGTAGTCGGTGTGCCGGTACTCCGCGGCGAGCTGGCTGACGTACGCGGTGATGGCGCGCAGGTGCGCGGCGCCGCGCTGCGAGGGGAGCCCGCCGTCGACCGTGGTGTCGAAGGAGAGGATGCCGATCTTGTCCTCCATCCGATTGCAGATGTAGCTGAGCAGCACCGACGCGTTGACGGCGTGATCGAGCCGCGTGATCTGCTCCACGCGCGCGGCCATGCGATGCCCGCGATCGAGGCAGAGCAGGATCTCCTGACTGCGCTCCATCCGGAACTCGCGGACGATGAGCCGCCCATGCCGCGCCGACGCGCGCCAGGCGATGTCGCGGTAGTCGTCGTCGCGCACGTAGTCGCGCAGGCGGTCGAAGTCACGTCCTTTCCCGATGCGCGGCGCGGTGCGCGCGCCGAGGGAACGGAGCGCGTAGTCGTTCAGCTTCTTGTGCATCCGTCCGACCGCGTGCAGATTCGGCAGCACGTGGATCGTCGACGCCCCGCCGGCGGCGACGATCCGCTCGACCAGCCCGCGCATCGTCGCCGCGACGTACAGCGGCTCGACCGCCGCCGTCCCGCGCGCGATCCCGCGCAGCTGCAGCTCGATCGCCAGCACCTCCCCCGCGCGGCAGATCGCCTCGCGCGTCGCCGACCGCGGCTCGACGAGGTCCGGCCAGAGCTGGCGCAGTGTCAGCCGCAGCGTCGACCGCGCATTCGTCGACACCCGCACCACCGTCGTCTCCAGCTCCCCCAGCGGCACCGCCACTTTCCCCTGCCGCTCCACCTCCACGCCGATCCCGCGCAACGCCACCGCCTCCGCCACCGCGAACGCGAAGAGCAGCACGCACGCCGCCGCCACGACCCAGGCGAAGGGAGGGATTGCCGGGATCAGCAGGCTGGATGCTGCCGTGATGATGGCGAGGCGGATGAGTAATGGGGCAGGGCGCATGATTGGTGATTGGTGTTTGGTGACTGGTGGTTGAGGGGCCTTAACTACCAGCCACCAACTACCAACCACCAACTACTATCGCGGTACCTCCACCTGCTCAAAAATCCTCTTTAGCAGGTCGTCGAGGGCGAGTCCTTCCATCTCCGCCTCGGGGGTGAGGGTGATGCGGTGGACGAGGACGGGCATGAGGAGGGATTTCACGTCGTCGGGGGTGATGAAGTCGCGGCTGGCGAGGGCGGCGGCGGCGCGGCTGCCTTCGAGCAGGGCGAGGGAGGCGCGGGGGCCGGCGCCGATTTGCACGGCTTCGTCGCGGCGGGTGCGGGCGACGAGCTCCTGGATGTAGCGGATGATGTGCGGTTCGACGCGGACCTGCGTCGCGACGGTTTTGCGCGCGCGCAGCAGTTCGTCGGCGCTGATCACCGGCTCGAGCGAGCCGACGATGTCGTCGTGCAGCCGCCGCCCCGCGGCGTACTCCTCGAGCATGCGCGTTTCGTCGGCGGCTTCGGGGAAGTCGATGTTGATCTTGAAGAGGAACCGGTCGCGCTGCGCCTCGGGGAGGGGATACGTTCCTTCGAGCTCGACCGGGTTCTGCGTCGCGAAGACGGTGAAGACGGTGGAGACGACGTGGCGCTCGCCGTCGATCGTGACCGCGTTCTCCTGCATCGCCTCGAGCAGCGCGGCCTGCGTGCGCGGCGGCGTGCGATTGACTTCGTCGGCGAGGAGGATGTCGGTGAAGACGGGGCCGGCGCGAAAGACGAACTCCTGCGATTTCTGATTGAAGATGTTCGCGCCGATGAGGTCGGAGGGCATGAGGTCGGGCGTGAACTGGATGCGGCGGAAGCGGCATCCGAGGAGCTTCGCCAGCGCGAGCGAGAGCAGCGTCTTGCCGGTGCCGGGCACGCCCTCGACGAGCATGTGCCCGCCCGCGAGCAGCGACGTGATCGCGAGCGTCTTCACGCGCTCCTGGCCGAGGATGACGCGGTCGAGTTGCGTCTGAAGCGCGGCGAAGCGCGCGGCGATTTCGGGGATGGATTGCATCAACGGACTCCTAAGAAAGCGTCATTCAACTTGTCGAGCTCGCGCCGGAACATCGGCGCGGGCATGTGGGTACCGGGGGAAGGGGACACGAGGCCGCCGGTGAGGTCGTCGACGCGTTTGCGGAGGGCGTCGCCGCGCAGGCCGGTTTTGGATGCGACGGTGCGGGTGAGGGCGGCGTGGTAGAGCGCGATCGACTCGGCGTCGGTGGTGACTTTCTGATAGAGCGCGCCGAGGGAGCGGACGAGGTCGACGGCGTCGGAGCGCGTCTCGCGATGATCGTCCTCGGCGGGTCCGACGCGGCGGCCGGCGCGCCAGAAGATCAGCAGCGCGATCGCGCCGAGGAGCAGCAGGAACGGACCGAGATTCCAGGACTTCAGCAGCGAGAGCGACCCGTCGCCGCTTACGATCCCGTGCGGCACCTCGTCGAAATACACCGGCCGTCCGTTGCCCGAGAGCGCATTGAGCAACTGCAGATGATTCCCGCGCGCGAGGCCTTCGTTCTGGAACAGCTCGGGCGCCGAGATCACGAACAGCTCGCCGTCGCCGATGCGCTCGCGCGCGACGATCGCGTGCGCGCCGCTGGCGTAGAGCGCGTGCATGCGCGGACGCAGCGCCGAGAACCCGCGCGTCGTTTCGGACAACGCGAGATCGCCGAGGGACGGCCAGATCGGGAACACCTTCTTCGCGGACGGGTCGTCCACGTCGACGGTATCGAGCATGCCGCCGGCGAGCGCGAGCACCATCCGGCCGCCGCCGCGCACGAACGCCTCCTCGGCATCGCCGAGCAGCGGCTGACGCCGCGGACGCGGCGGTCCGACCTGCTCCCCCTCGAGATCCTCGGGATCGAAGAACGGAACCGAGAACCCCGAGACGCGGAACACCACGGCGTTCGGCTCGAGCGCCGCGCGCGCGAGCGGACGCGTGAGCATCGCCACCTTGCGCTGCTTCGCGAGATAGCCGGCGGCGAGCGACAGCCCATCCTTCGACGTGTTCGCCGACGAGTACTTGTCGTAGATGCGCTGCGACGCGCGGCGGTCGCTGATGATCCAGAGAATCGCGAACGACGCAAACGCGGCGGCGGCGAGGACGAGCGGCAATGCGCGCCTCACGCGGCACCTCGCACATTCTCGATGATCGTTCGAGCGCGGCGCTGCGCGTCGTCGAGCGCGTCGGGCGTGCTCTGATCCGCGCCGTACCACTCGCGCTCGAAGCCGCGCGTGAGGTCGATGAACTCGGGGCGCCAGCCGAGCGACGGCGCGAGCGCGGAGACGTACTCCCAGTTCGTGCGGCTCCGGCGGAAGTGCAGGACGCCGGCGGAGTAGCAGGTGACGAGCACGGCGTGGTACCAGGCGCGGATGGCCTCGCGGAACCGCCCCGACGCGGCGAGCTGCGCGGCGTAGCGCTCCCACTCCGCGGCGCCGCGCGAGAGCGGGTCCTCGTCGCGCCTCGAGCCGAGGGGCTCGCTCGTGTCGATGGCGGGCTTCGAGCCGCGGCGCGTGCGGCGGCGCACTTCGAGCGCGAGGAAGAGGATCAGCAGCACGATCACCACGACCAGCGCGCCGACGATCCAGCGCATCCCGCCGGTGGCGCCGGGACTCTCGGTGATCGAGTCGGGGAGGAACCCGGTGATCCAGTCGAAGAGGCGCGTGAGCTTGTCGAGGATCCACTCCCAGATCCGCTCGAGCGACTGCGCCACGCGCTGCATCAGCGGCATCGGCGGAGGCGTGAGGGTGAGGTCGCCGCCTTCGACGAGCTCCGGCACTTCCTGTTCCGCGGCGACGCGCTGCAGGATTTTCGGATCGGCGGCCGTGCTGCCGGCGGAGTCGAGCCGCCGCAATTCATCGATGGTGACGGCGAGGCGCGACTGCAGCTGCACGTCCGCGCGCGAGGCGCTCGCGATCGCGTCGAGCAGCGTGGCGTCGGCGTGGAAGCGGCCCCGCGTCGACTCGACGTCCCGCGCCGACAACGCCCGCGCCTCGGCGGCTGCCAGCGGCAACTGGTTCGTTGCGAGCAGCGTCTGCAGCCGCTCGAGCGCATTGATGTATTGCGCGAGCGGAATCGGAGTGGTGCGCGCTTCCAGCGCGCCCCCCGGAGGCGCGGCAAAGCCACGCACCACTCCAATCCACACGAGCACGGCGCAGGCGATCGCGCGTCTCATGAGGCCCGGCGCATCTCCTGGAACCAGGAGCGGAGGTCGTCGCCGCTTTCGACCGCGCCCGCGCGCCGGACGTACACGACGTGCGCGGCGATCCAGAACGGCTCGACGAGCACGATCGCGCCGGCGACGAGCATGAGCCACCAGCGGCGATTGCCGAAGCCGAACAGCACTTGCCAGTGCGGGGCGTCGAAGCCGCCGATGGCGCCGGCGAGCCAGATGCCGAGGCCGAAGGCGGCGGCGAGATTCGCGAGGGCGACGAAGAGCGCGCAGAAAAAGACGAACACCAGCGCGAGCGGGATGGCGATCGTGCGCGCGTAACGCATCATGAGGCGGAACGGTGCGACGAGGCCGGCGCGCTCGTTGAGCTCCATCGTCCCGATCGCGAGTCCCGCGAACAGGACGGCGACGAGAAACCCGAGGACGGTGACGAAGCTCAGGTAGCCGGCGAGGATGGCCATCGAGGCGGTGAGGACGTAGCTGACGAACGCCGGCGCCGGCACGCGCCACGCCTCGCGTCCGGGCGCGAAGCCGCGACTCATGGCGAGGCGGCAGGCGCGCGCCCAGACCGCGCGTCCCCAGAGCGCGAGGAGGATCGAGGCGACGATCATGTTGGCCGTCGCGCCGAGGAGGTTGCCGTAGTGCGCCGCCTTCCCGCCGACTTCGAGCAGCTGGTCGAGAAAGAGCGCCTGGAGGAAGCGATAGGGCAGCGCGGTGAGGATCAGCACCGCCGCCCACGGCGCGATCATCGAGACGACGTCGGTGGCGTCGTCGAGCACGGATGTGGTGGAGAGCGGCGCGCGGATCAAAAGAGTCCCGCGATCAGCGCGCCCGTCCACACCATCACCCGCGCGCTGCAGTAGAGAAGGATGAGCGAGACCGCGACGACGCCGATCGTCGATGCCTTCGCCGACCGCTGCACCGTGGCTCCACGTTTCGCGCCGAGACACGCCGCGCAGTGCCAGATGCCTTCCCACTGCGTCGCGCATTCCTGACAGAGCATCTTCGCGCAGGACATGCAGCGGGCGAAGGTGGGGCGGAGTGGGTGGTTGTGGCAGCGTTGGGGCATTCTGTGTGGGGAAGTTTAACTCGCGCGCCGGTGAGGCGCGCGTGGTGTTGGTGGCGAGGTTTGGGTGCACTGGCCAGGAATGCAGAAGGCAGAATGCAGAATTGAGAAACACATCCAGGCACGACGTCAGGGCGGTTCCGGTGGCCGGGCGGGCTTCTCAATTCTGCATTCTGCATTCTGCCTTCTGCATTCCTGGGCCGTGCGCGAACAATCCCGCCACTTGACCCGACCGCGCCGGCACGCGTACCCTGCTTAGCCAATGAGCCCCCGCGCGTATTACTACGTCCGCACATAACACGGGGCATCCGCGCCCCGAGAGGGGGCGCTCACGCAGCAATCACGAACCTCTTCTCGGCGACGGGAAGAGGTTTTTTGCTGATGAGTGAAATCGATGCCGAAGGGGAACTGAGGCGGCTGCGCGAGGCGATTGATCGCGTGGATGAGGTGCTGGTCAAGCTCCTCAATCAGCGCGCGCGCTATGCGGTCGAGATCGGGGAGATCAAGGGGCTGCTGTCGCTGCCGGTGTATTCGCCCGAGCGCGAGAAGGACGTCCTGCAGCACGTGGAAGAGGCTTCGGCGCCGGGTCCGCTCGACGGGTCCGCGATCCGCCGGCTGTTCGAGCGCATCATCGATGAGTCGCGGCGCGTGGAGCGCGAGTCCGCGCAGCGATAGGAGAACGTCATGGTCATCGTCATGGAGAAGCACACCACCGAAGCGAACATCGAGCGCGTCGTCGCGGAATTGAGCTCGCGCGGGTTCGACGTCCACCGCTCCACGGGCTCGGATCAGACCGTCCTCGGCGTGGTCGGCGACGTCAATACCATCGATCCGCGCGAGTTCGAGCTCTTCGACGGCGTGCAGGAGGCGGTGCGCGTCAGCGAGCCTTACAAGCTCACCAGCCGTACGTGGCGGCGCGAGAAAACAGTCGTCAATGCCCGCGGCGTCGAGATCGGCGGCGACAGGGTCGTGGTGATGGCCGGGCCGTGCACGATCGAGAGCGAGCATCAGCTCTTCGAGACCGCGCGCCGCGTGGCGCGGTCGGGTGCGCGCGTATTACGCGGCGGCGCGTACAAGCCGCGCACGTCGCCTTATGCATTTCAGGGCATGGGCATCGAGGGATTGAAGTTGCTGCGCGCCGCGGGCGACGAGACGAACATGGCTACCGTCTCCGAGGTCATGGAAATCTCGCAGATCGAGAAAATGCTCGAGTATGTCGACATCCTGCAGGTCGGCGCGCGCAACATGCAGAACTTCAATCTGCTCGCGGCACTGGGACAGGTGCGCAAGCCGGTGCTGTTGAAGCGCGGCATGTCGGCGACGATTCAGGAATGGCTGCTCGCCGCCGAATACATCATGGCCGGCGGCAATTACGACGTCATCCTCTGCGAGCGCGGCATCCGCACGTTCGAAACGTACACGCGCAATACCCTCGACATCTCCGCGATTCCGGTCATTGAGAAACTCTCGCATTTACCGATCATCGCGGATCCCTCGCACGCGGTCGGGCGCCGCGACAAAGTCATGCCGGTGGCACGCGCTGTCGTGGCGGCGGGCGGCGACGGTCTATTGATCGAGGTCCATCACGATCCGGAGAAAGCGGTCTGTGACGGGCCGCAGTCGCTCTATCCGGAGCAATTCACGCGATTGATGGACGAATTGCGCATCATCGTGCCGGCGGTGGGGAGAAGTATTTAGGCTGTTACTCGAAATACCCCAGCACATCCACCAGCACGTGGGTCGCGCCGGACGAGTTGAAATTGAAGATCGTGAACTGGCCGCCGGTGGAGAGGGTGATGATCGCGTTATTGGCGCGCGTCTTCGAGGTGCTGTAATTGATGGTGCTCGTGGGCGGCAGCGGGCGGTCGCTGGGGTAGAGGGTCATGAACCCGACGGCGGGCGGGGAGACGGCGGTCACGTTGATGGCGATCGATTTCGCGCTCGCGGGGATGCCGCAGGTGCCGCTGGCCTGGATGGTGCGGGTGGCGTTGTTGACGACGGCCGGGCCGCCGGAGGGGCCGTTGGCGTTGCGGGTGTCGAGGACGCGGCAGGGCGTGAGCGTATAGAACGAGGCGACGGTCGCGGAGGGATCGACGGCGGTGACGGTGGCGGCGGCGCTGTCGGCGAAGGTGCAGCTGTTCGTGACGCGGACCCAGTACGACGCCGTCGCGCTCGCGGTGACGGTGAGGCTCGAGGAATTCGTGCCGGTGGGCGTGCTCGTGTTTCCGCTCGGGCCGATGTACCACTGATAGCCCGTCGGCGAGCCGCCGGCGGTCACGGAGAGCGTGTAATTCGAGCCGGTGGTGATCGATGCGCTCTGCGGCTGCGTGGTGATCGACGGCGGTGCGCAGGTGACGGAGATGGTCACGAAATCGGTGGCGGCGCAGCCGCTGGCGTTGGTCGTGCGCGCGCGCACGGTCACGGGATCGACGTTCGCGGTGAAATTGATGGTCGTGCCGGTATTGGCGCCGTTGATCGTGCCGTTGGTCACGGTCCAGACGTAGGTCTGGCCGCCGACGGGCGCGTTGATCGAGGCGTTGCTGCTCGAGCCGGGCGGCATCGTCGACGGCGCGGAGATCGACGGCGACGCGGGCGTGCGGCCGTTGATGAACGAGGTGATCGTATCGACGATCTTCTGCGTCGGCTCGGTGGGCTTCCCGAACAGAAAGCGGCTCTGCGAGGGACCGGAGAGATGGCAGTAGCTCATGACCGAGCCCTTCTCCGCCGGAATGCTGGTCGCGCCGGAGAAGCAGCTGCCGCCGGCGCTGACGCATTCGTCGACCCAGTTGCGCGTCACGCCCCACGTCGTTTTCTCGGCCGCGCTGAGGCTGACGCAATGGGTGTGGCGCGAGTTGACGTTGTGCCCGAGCTCGTGGGCGAGCACGAGGATCGGCCAGTAATTCGTGGCCGGGAGGCCGTACTGCACGCCGTTGTTGGTGTCGTTCGGGTTCGGCACGGTCGTCGAGGGATTGCCGAGGCCGCAGTAGGCGTAGCCGCCGCCGTAGTGGTTGTTGTAAAGCGGATCGCCGCAATTGCCGCTGCCGCAGAGAAAGTCGCCGCCGCAGGTGGTGCCGATCCAGGCGGTGCCGGCGAGCTGGCTCTTGCCGCTGAGCAGCAGCACGTCGGAGCGCGGGCCGGCGAAGGGAGGGCTGTTGTGCCAGACGTCGCCCAGCTCTGCGAGCGCGTGATCGGTCGTATACGTCGTCATCACGCTGTTCCAGGTGCCGGAGGCGCCGGGGACGACGTTGAACGGATCGGCGGCGGTCGCGTTCACGCGCGTGTAGGCGACGAGGAGCTCGGTGCGGAGATCGCGCTGGTAGATCGTCGAGGAGGCGCCGACGACGTTGCCGACGAAGGTCGTGACGGTGGCGGCGTTCGAGCCGAAGTCGCCGTAGAGCTCGAAGTCGGTATCGATGGCGAGATGCAGCGTCCACAGACCGGTGCCGCTCAGCGTTCCCTGCGGCTGGACCTGCATCCCGGCGTCTTCGCGCAGCGTCGACGCGGTTTGCGGCAGCGGCACGTTCTTCCCCTCGACGCCGCAGTGGAAGCCGCCCTGCGCATAGTCATCGATGACGTCCATCTCGTCGATGAGCACTTCACGCTCCTTCGCCGATCCGCGCACGAAGCGCGTCGCGACGGAGTAGCGCCGCTCGTTCGCGAGGATGAATCCGGAGACGCCCTGTTCGCGGCCGTTGGAGAGGAAGACCAGCGAGTCGGGCTCGCCGGCGACGGTGCCTCGGAAGTACTGAATGTCGGGAGGCGCGAGCCGCGTGGTCTCGCCGCCTTCGCCGACGACGTCGATGCGCGCGTTGGGTGCCCAGACCTCGAAGCGCTCCAGCTCGAGCGTCTGCACGCGGTCGCCGACGGCGATGTCGCGCAGCGCGATCTTCGCCCCGCGCGCGAGCGGACCCGAAAGCGGCGCGAAGTCGGTCTCCACGTTGCGCGACTGGATTCCAGCCGCGAGGGGGAGCGGGATGCAGACGAAGAGCGTGAAGAGAGTGATACGAGACAGGGAGTTCTTCATTCGGACCTGAATCAGTTATCTGACATTCGAGGGATTGCTGCCGTGAGCTGCGTCACAGGCGCGCCGTATACTCGCGGCCGGGCGTCATGAACCTCACCGCGCACGACGGCATTTCCCTCCGCGTCGAGGACCACGAGCTCCCGTCGCCGCGCGCGCGGGTGCTCCTCGTGCACGGCTACGCGGAGCATCGCGGGCGCTACGCGGAGCTGGTGTCGCGGCTGATGTCCGAGGGGTTCGAGTGCCACCTCTTCGACCTGCGCGGCCACGGCGAATCGGGCGGCGTGGTGGGGCATGTGGCGCGCTTCGACGACTACCTCGACGACCTTGCGCTCGTCGTGAAGCACGTTCGCAGGGATGCGCGCCCGCTCTTTCTCATCGGGCATAGTCTCGGCGGGCTGATCTCGCTGATGTACGTTCGCCGAAGCGGCGCGGCGGTCGATGCGCTCGCGGTGAGCAGCCCGTATCTCCGTCCGGCGTTCCGCGTGCCGATCGTGAAGCGGCTGATGGCGGTGATCGGTACGCATCTCGCGCCCACGACGGCGGTCGCGAGCGGGCTCGATCCGCGGTGGCTCTCGCACGACGAGCGGGTCGTCGCGGCGTATGCCTCCGATCCGCTGGTGTTTCGCATCACGACGCCGCGCTGGTTCATGGAGGTGCAGCGCGCGCAGCGCGAGCTCCTCGCCGGCGCGGCGGAGATCCGGCTGCCGCTGCTGATGCAGATTGCCGAGGAGGATCGGATCGCCGATCACCTGCGCGCGGTCGAAGTGTTCAGGCGCATCGGCAGCGCCGACAGGACGCTCCTGCCGTACTCCGGACTCTTTCACGAGATCTACAACGAGCTCGCGCGCGACGCCGTCATCGCGGACCTGATTGCGTGGCTGCGCGCGCGCTCCTGACGTATCATCTCGCCCGCTTTGCGCCGGGTCCTCCTCCTCACATCGATCGCGATCCTCTGCCGCTGCGCCGCGCCGGCGCCGGAGCCGGTGCCGGTTCCCGCGGTGCCGCCGCCCGTCGTCGCGAAGCCGGCGGAGGAGAAGGTCATCGGCACCGTGCGCGTCACCGCGTCGGCGCTGAACGTTCGGAGGGAGGCGTCGACCGCCGCCGAGGTCATCGTGCAGGTGAAGAAAGGGGAGGCGCTTTCCGTGCTCGCGAACGGCGACTCGTGGGTGAAGGTGCGGCTCGCGAATGGCGAGGTGGGGTGGGTGGCGGAGAGGTTTGTGTCGGGGGATGGGGAACGAGGGACGGCGAAGACCACGGCGAGGACGGCGGCGAGGAAGAATGCGAAGCGGAATTCAAAGTGTCCGGTGGACTCGGACTACGCGTTCGTCGATACGCCGACGCTGCGGTTCTCGGACAGCGGCGCGCATGGGATCGTGGTCGTGGATGCGACGGTGAACGCGCGCGGGGACGTGATCGCGACGAGGCTCGTGTCGAACACGACGCGGGACGAGGCGCTGGCGTTTCTCGCGGAGCGCGAGATCCGGGAGGCGAAGTTTTCGCCGCCGATCCGGAACTGCGCTCCGCGAGAGTTCATCTTCACGTACCGCCGGACGTTCTGAGCTCGATCATTCCTTCTCGATGGTGATGCTGCCGTTCGAGTTGAGGAGGTCTAGGCGGCAGCCGCCGCGGCCGATGGTGCCGATCAGCGTCTCGTCGCCGACGGTGTTGGTCGTGATCGGGAGCGCGCTGCTGATGCGTCCGAACGACGTCCGCGCGGTGACCGAATAGCCGGCGCCGGCCGGCAGCGCGACCTTGATCGAGCTGAAGGTCGTCCGCAGCGTCACCGGCTTGCAGCCGCTGCCGCGCAGTCCCGCGACGGCGATCGCGCCGTTCTCGTTCTGCACGTCGACCGCGCCGCCGGCGCCGTCGACGAACGCGCCGCCGAACGTCGTGCGCACTTTCACGTCGCCGGAGATGTCGTTCAGCGTGACGCCGCCGTTCGAGCTGCGGACGTCGGCGGAGCCGCGGACGCGCTCCGCGCGCACGGTGCCGAAGCGCGACTCGCCCGAGAACGAGCCGCCGACGTCGGAGACTTTGATGTTGCCGTTGGCGGCCGTGACGTCGGCGACGCCGCCGATGTTCTGCAGCGTCACGCTGCCGAACGAGGTGTCGATCTTCGCGTTGCCGGTGACGTTGCTGGCGTCGACGCGCGAGTTCTCGCTGTCGACGGTGAGGTTGCCCTTGACCGTCTGCGCGACGACGCTGCCGAAGGTGTTCTTCACGGTCGCCGAGCTGCTGATGTTCGAGAGCTCGACCTTGCCGTTCGAGTCGGTGATGTCGGTGGCGCCGCGGATCGTCGACGCTTTCACGCTGCCGAAGGAGTTCGTGACCTTGAGCGTGCCGCCGACGTCGAGGGCGGAGACGGAGCCGTTGGCGTTGTTGATGACGACGTCGTTCTTCGCGTCGTCCACCGTCACCGCGCCGAAGCGATTGGTGACGCTGAGGTCTCCGCCGATGTTCTGCACCTTGACCGCGCCGTTGCCGTTGGTGATGGAGATCGCGCCGCTCACGTCGCCGGCTTCGATCGCGCCGAAGGAGTTGGTGACGGTGTAGGGGCCGCCGCGCGCGTCGAAGAACTCGATCGAGCCCTGGCGGTTCTCGACGACGCTGGAGGTGCGCAGGCCGCGCACGTCGCTCCTGCCGAACTGGTTCTTCGCCGTCAGCGGCGCGTTCTGCGGAATGGTGACGTTCATGTCGACCGAGTACGAGAGGCTGCCGTGCCAGTTGTGGATCGAGGGGAAGATGGTTTTCACCGACACGCCGCTGCCGTCTTCCGTGGCGACGATGCGGATCTGTTTGCCGATGTCGGCGTTCGACGAGCGGATGGTGGCGCGGACGGTGACGGCGGAGCCGGGCTGGGTCCGCACGACGAGGTCGCCGAAGCGGTGATCGATGGTGACGCGTCCGCCGCGGAACTGCAGGTCCTTCGCATATTTGGTTTCGAAGCGATCTTCCTGGTCGTCTTCCGCACGCGCGGGGACGACGAGGAGCAGGAGCAGGAGCGCGAGCAGCGCGCGGGTGACGTTACTGGTTCGAGACATTGGGTTCCTCCCGCAGCACGTCGCGGAGCGTCTGCTGTTTTTCCGAGTACATGGACAGCAGTTGTTCGCGGAGGTGTGCGTTCTGTCGGTTTCGGTCGATGTTGGCGCGGCATTCGGCGATGGCGTCGTCGAGCAGCATCAGTTTTTCTTTGTAGGACGCCATGAGCGGCGCCTCGGAATCCTCGAGCTTCGCGTCGGCGAGTTTCTCCAGCCGCGCGATCGCCTGGATGTGCGCGCGCTCGGCTTTCTCCACGTCGTCGACCGCGCTGAGCCGCAGGATGTCGCGATCGAAGGCGGCGTTGTGGACCTGTTCCTTCACCGCGAACCACATCGTGCTGCCGAGTCCCACGGTGAGGAGCACGGCGGCGGCGAATTGCCACATCCTCCGCATCGGCGAGCGGCGGTTCTCTTCGCGCAGCGAGCGCTCGATGCGCGGCCAGAGAAGGTCGCTCTGCCAGACGGTGTGCAGCGATTTCGCGGTGTCGGAGATTTCCCTCCACTCCTCCAGCTTCTCCGCGCACGCAGTGCACTGCGCCGCATGTTCATCCGCCGTGCGCATCGCCAGGGGCGAGGCGTCGAAAAGGAGGTCGTCGAGGTTGGTACAGGTAATGTTCATGGCTCTTTCCGCTTCCACTTCTCCTGCAATTCTTTTTTGGTGGCGAAGAGAATCCATTTGGAGTTCCCTTCACTGATACCGAGGACTTCTCCGATCTCGGCGTGGCTGAGTCCTTCGATCTCGAACAGCGTGAAGACCGAGCGGCGCTGCTCGGGGAGCTCGCTGAGGAGCTTCCGGAGCGTGATGCGTTTGGCGTCGTCGACGCTGGGCGCGGTCCGCTCGGCGGTCTCCGGCTGGTCTTCGATCGGCGCTTCGTCGATGCGGCGGCGGCGTTTGCGGAGGATGTCGTAGCAGGTGTTGACGAGGATGCGAAAGGCCCACGTCGAGAACGATGCTTCTCCGGTGTACGTCGATGCCGCGCGATGAATCTTGAGGAACGTGTCCTGGACGGCATCCTCGGCATCGGCCGCGTTGCCGAGGTGATTCCAGGCGATGCTCTTCATCCGATCGCCGAGACGGTCATACAGCTCTTCAAAGACCCTGGTGCTCCCCGCCGCGCAGGCGGCGGCCAGCCGGCGGTCGTCGCTGCTGGTCGCTGTTTCCCTCATGGGAAGAGTGCCGGTGGTGATGGCCGCCTGGAGCATGCGTTCTGGTGGGATAGACGCGGCGGGAGGGGAAACGTTAGAGCGTCACAGTTCATCGATGCTCTTCGGCCAGTCGACGTTCAGCAGGCGCGAGAGGGCGCGGTCGGCGAGGAGGCGGCCTCCGGTCTGGCAGCGGGCGCAGTAGTTGGTTTCGTTTTCGGCGTAGACGATGTGCTGGACGGGGGAGCCGCAGTCGGGGCAGGGCTGGTTGTAGCGGCCGTGCACCTTCATCTCGGGGCGGAACGCGGTCACTTTCACGGGGAATCCCTCGCCGGTCTCGGCGCGCAGCCGCTCGATCCATTCGATGAGCGTCTCGCGCGTCGCGCGATGGAGGCGCACGAGCTCTTCCTCGTCGAGGTTGGTCGTGAGCTGGACGGGCGAGAGGCGCGCGCGATGGAGGATCTCGTCGGAGTAGGCGTTGCCGATTCCGCTGAAGACGTGCGGGTCGGTGAGGGTGCGTTTGAGGGTGTGGCGCTCTCGGGTGAGCGCGGCGCGGAAGTCTTCGTACGAGGCTCCGAGCACGTCCATGCCGCCGGGGTCGAGCGCCTGCAGCGCGGCTTCTCCCCGGACGATGTGCAGCGACGCGCGGCGTTTCGATCCCGCTTCGGTGAGGATCAGCGTGCCGTTGTCGAAGTCGAAGGCCGCGAGGCCGACTTTGCCGGGCACTTTCGCGCCGTGCGGCAGCCACTTCAGGCGGCCGGCGATCATGAGATGCAGGACGATGAAGAGGTCGTCCTCGAGCGCGAAGACGATGCGCTTGCCGAGGCGGCGCAGCTCGACGACGCGTTTTCCGGCGACGTCGGAGGGGGCGGGATCGACGGTGCGCAGGAGGAAGGGGCTGGCGAGCCGGAGCTTATCGAGCGTATGGCTGAGCACGCGTCGCGAGAGCGCTTCGAGATAAATCGTGATGTCGGGAAGTTCAGGCACGCGACTCTCATTATCGAACGCGTGCGTAGATTTGGAATCCTTGTTTGCGGCTGGCTTGCCGGCGGCATGGTGGTGGTCGCGCTTGCGGGACCGAAGGCCGCCGCGCCGCCGCGTGCCGAGGCGCGAGTGACGACGATCGCCCGGACATCCGTACCCCTGCCCCCCCGATCTCTTACCCCCGGGGAACGGGGTAAGGAGACGGCGGTGCTGATGCCCGTCCTCGGCATCACGGCGAGCCAATTGAGCGATACCTACACGCAGGCGCGCAGCGGCGGGCGCGTGCACAACGCGATCGACATTCTCGCGCCGCGCGGGACGCCGGTGGTGGCGGCGGTGGATGGGTCGATCCGGAAGTTGTTCACGTCGGCGGCGGGCGGGATCACGATCTATCAGTTCGATGTGCGCGAGGAGCGCGTGTACTACTACGCGCATCTCGACGCCTACGCCGCCGGCCTCGGCGAGGGTCTTTTCGTCAAAGCGGGCACGATCATCGGCTACGTCGGCTCGACCGGGAACGCGCCGGCCGGCACGCCGCATCTGCACTTCGCGATCGAGGTGCTGCCGCCGACGAAGGAATGGTGGAAGGGCGAGCCGGTGAATCCCTATCCGCTGCTCACGACACGCGCTTCAGCGCTTCGCTGATTTCCTTCGAGGACGGCGCGAGCTTGAGGCCATTCGCGTAGCTCTGTTTCGCCTCGGCCTTCTTCCCCTGTTTCTCCTGCACCATCCCGAGGTAGTACCACGCGCTGGCGAGGCTCGGCTCTTCATCCCCCGGCGTGTGGCCGAGGTATTTGCGGAGCGCCTCTTCCCCGCGCGCGTAGTTCGATTCCGACTTCGCGGCGTGATAGCCGATGCGGAACCAGGGCAGCATGTAGGCCGGGTCGAGCTTGAGCGCGTACTCGTACTCGTGCAGCGATCCCGTCCAGTCCTTCTCGTTGACCAGGAAGTTGCCGAGGAAGTAGTGCGCTTTGGCGGATGTCGGGTTCTCGCGAACGGCGTCGACGTACTCCTTGCGCGCGAGATCGGTCTTCTTCTGTCGCGTATAGACGCGGCCGTAGGCGCGGTGGCCGTCGATCGCGTCGCGCTTCCTGATCTCCGCGGCCTGTTCCAGCGCCTTCTCCATGCTGCCGCCGACGATGCCGGGAGCGACGGTGTAGAAATCGATGAGCGCGAATCGCGCCCCGAGATCGTTCGGATCGAGCTGCACGGCGCGCTCGAACTCCGCTTTCGCCTTCTTCGCCAGGCTCATGCCGCCGAACATGCCCGCCTTCTGGGCCTGATTGCCGTACGCGGCGCCGAGGAAATAGTGATACTCGGCGTTGTTGGGCTTCAGCTTCACCGCCTCCTCGAAGAGCTTCGCGGACTTTTCGTGCTCGCCGCGCCGCATGGCGGCCTTCCCGTCGGCGAAGAGCTGGGCATCCGTGGCCGCCGAGGCGGTGACCGAGAGGAACGTGGTGAGCAGAGCAGTCGCGAAGAGGCGCATATGGAACCTAGTACGTTCCTTGCTCTCTCCGGGTTTCACATAGAATGCGCGCCCGCGGCATGACCATTGAGGCAGTGACTGAGCGAGCCACGATTCCCATCCTCGATTCCGATGAGGTGAAACGCACCGGCGACCGCGCGCTCGCGACTGCCGCCGGGCTCCTCGAACGCATCCCCTCCGCGGCTCATGTGCTCGACGCGTGGGACGACGTCGCGACGGTGATCGAGGACGCGTTCGGTCCGATCTCGCTGCTCAACAGCGTGCATCCCGACAAGGACGTGCGCGACGCGTGCGACGTCGCGCTGGTCCAGGAGTCGAGCTTCCTCACCGAGGTCTTCCAGAACGAGGCCTTCTACCAGCGCGTCCTCGGCGCAGCCGCGAACACGACTGCCGAGCGCGAGCTGCGCAAGCAGCTCCTCGAGGCATTCGAAGACAGTGGCGTCTCGCTCGCGCCGGAAAAGCGCCAGCGCTTCCGCGAGATCTCGGAACGGCTGACCGAGCTCGGACAGGAGTTCGCGAAAAACATCCGCGAGAACGCCACGCGCGTCCGTTTCACGCTCGCCGAATGCGACGGCATGCCGCAGTCGTGGCTCGACCGCGTGCCGCGCGACGAGGACGGCAACGTCGTCGTCGGCTTCGACTATCCCGACTACGTCCCGTTCCTCATGAACGCGCGCGACGAACAGGCGCGGCGCCGCTACTGGTTCGCGTACTCCAATCGCGGCACGCCGCGGAACCTCGAGGTGCTCGACGAGATCGTCACGCTGCGGAAGGAGATCGCCGACCTCTACGACGTGCCGAGCTACGCGCATTACGTCACGAAGCGGAACATGGTCGAGACGCCGGAGACCGTGACGCGCTTCCTCGACGACGTGCGCAACGTCGTCACCGAAGCCGAGGTCCGCGACCTTGCCACGCTCGCCGCGATCAAAGGCGGACGGATCGAGCGCTGGGATGCCGCGTATTACCGCGAACGCCTGCGCGAGCAGCGCTTCGCCATCGATCAGGAAGAGCTGCGCAAGTACTTCCCGACGAAGGGCGTGGTCGAGTGGATGCTCGACATCACCTCGCGTTTGTACGGCGTGCGCTTCGAGCGGGAGTCGGTGCCGGTGTGGCACGACGATGTGATCTATCTCGACGTACTCGACGCGACGAGCGGTTCTCACATCGGCGGGATCTATCTGGATCTCTACCCGCGCGACGGCAAGTACAAGCACGCCGCGGCGTGGCCGGTGCGCGGGGTGAGCATGCGCTCGGGCCGCAAGCCGATCAGCGTGCTGGTGACGAATTTCAATCGCCAGGGGCTCACGCACGACGAGCTCGAGACGCTGCTGCACGAGTTCGGACACGTGCTGCACGGCGTGCTTTCCGCGACGCATTACCTCGAGCACTCCGGCACGAGCGTCGAGCGCGACTTCGTCGAGGCGCCGTCGCAGATGTACGAGGAGTGGGCGAGCCGGATGGAGAGCCTGTCGCTGCTGCGCGAGCATTGCGGCGAGTGTCCGTTGATCGATGAGTCGCTGGTGCAGCGCCTGCGCGCCGCGAGCCGTTTCGGCGCGGGGATCGACTACGGCCGGCAGTGGCTGTACGCGTCGTTCGACATGGCGCTGTCGAATGAAACACCCGGCCGCGCGCTCGATGTCTGGAGCCGCATGGAAGGCGCGACGCCGATGGGCTACGTGGATGGGACGCAGTTTCCCGGCACGTTCGAGCACATCGCCAGCGGCTACGCGGCGGGGTATTACGGGTATATGTGGGCGAAAGTGATCGCGCTCGATTTCATCTCCGCGTTCGGCGCGGACGTGATGAACCGCGACACCGGCCGCCGCTTCCGCGAGATGGTCCTCAGCCGCGGCAGCGAGGAGCCTGCCCGCGACATGGTCGAGCGTTTCCTCGGCCGCCCCGTCGCGAGCGACGCGTTCTTCGAGCACATTCGAGGCGCGTAGCGCCCCGGTTGCGCAGTCACGCGGTCGCGCGGTCACGCAGCAAAACCTACCGCGTGACTGCGTGACCGCGCGACCAATTTAGTCAAGCACACTTGACAAAACGCCGCACAAGCCACACCTTATGTCAAGCATACTTGACACGGAGGCAACGAATGGCAACGTTCCAACAGGCTTGTTCCTCTCTCTACACCGAGCGCGATGCGCGGAACATGCGGGTGTTTCATTACTGGTTTTTCGGGGCGATGATCTGCTTTTCGGCGTCCACGATTCTCATTAGCGAGAAGTTTCTCGAGCCGGGGGTGCTGGCGTGGGGGCTCACGCTGCTGACGATCGTGCTGTCCGCGATGATGGTGCGGGCGTACATGATCTTTCTGCGCGGCGCGGACGAGCTGCTGCGCAAGGTGCAGCTCGAGGCGCTGTCGTTTTCGTTCGGGGCGACGGTCGTGTTCATGATGGGGTATCGCCTCTGCGAGCGGCTCGGCGCGCCGAAGCTCGACGTCGATGATCCGATGATGGTGATGATCCTCGTGCTCGCGCTCGGGCAGTGGCTCGGCATCCGCCGCTACGCGGGAGGCGAGGAGCGATGACGAACCGGCTGCGAGTCCTGCGGGCGGAGAACCGCTGGTCGCAGGCCGAGGTCGCGGACCGTCTCGGCGTATCGCGCCAGACCGTGAACGCCATCGAGACCGGCAAGTACGACCCCAGCCTGCCCCTGGCGTTTGCGATCGCGAAGCTGTTCTCCCTGCGCATCGAGGATGTGTTTTCGCCGTGACCCCCCGCCCGCACCGCCCGCCCGGTTACCGAATGTGCACCTCCGCGCTCCCGGTGGCGAGCATGCGAATCAGCAGCACGTGCGTGAGCGGGATGACGGTGACGGGTTGCAGGGCGTCGGCGTGGCCGCGGAGGTGGACGCCGGGGGCGAGAGGGCGGGAGAGGGCGCGGGTGATGTCGTCGCGCATGGTCGAGATCTGCGCGCCGAGGGAGAAGCGGGCGGTGGAGCGGAGCCGGGCGCGGATGCTCTCGTGGGCGGCGCGCTCGACGATGCGCTTGAAGAACCCGCGGCGCTTCGGATCGAGCGAGTAATCGAGATCGCGGATGACGATCGACGACGTGGCGACGTCGAACTGCGGCGTGCCTTCGAGAAAAATCAGGCCGTTGTAGTTGCGCAGTCCGCCGCCGCGATAGTCGATCGCGGCCTCGATCAGCACCTTCCCGTTCGCGGCGGGCGCGAGGCGGATGCGATCGATCTTCAGCGGCTTCTTGTCGACCAGGAACGTCTTGCCGGCGACTTCCGCCGACACGATGCGCGTGGCGTCGTCGTAAGGAAGCTCGAGATCGAACGGCACGCGCACTCCGCTGCCGGCCGACGCGGCGACGCGGAGTTGCGGGAGCGGCTTGTGCGCGACGACCGGCTTGTCGCCGACGACGATGCGCGTCAGCGCGCGGAGTCCGAGGGTGCTCGTTACGTCCAGGCCCGTACCTGTGATCGGCGTCAGCGCGACCTCGGAGGGCTCGATCACCAGCCACGTGCGCGGCGCGAGCTCCACCGGCGTCTGCAGCGACGCCCACACCTCCTCCGCGTGCGGACGGATCGTCGCCAGCGCGGGCGTGTTGCGATCGATGATCTTCGCGGCGGCGTTGAGCTGCTGCTCGACGACCGGCGCGACGAAGCGGCGCGTGATGTCGATGTCGAACCACGTCACCTCGCACGGCTTCGCGTAATCGACCGGCAGCAGCTTCGTCGTCGAGCGGAGGCGCCACGACGGATCCCACTCCAGTTTCGTATGCAGCGTGATCTCCGCCTCGCGCCGCGCTTCGCCGAAGCCGCACGAGACGCACGGAAACTTTCCGCGGCACGCCTCCATCGCGTAGTGCACGGTCGTCTTCGCGTGCAGACCGCCGCCGACCATCTGCAGCGTCATCGGATCGCGCGCGACCTCGTACCGCACGTCGATGCCGCGCTCGCGCGCGGTGTCGGAGAACTTGTTCGCGACGCGCTTTTCGATCTCCGGCAGCAGCGGCGCGAGGCTCATGCGGATCGGGATGACGATCGTCGACAGCTCGGCCGGCGGAGGCGCGACGGAAGGCCCGGTCACCGCGGCGCGCGGGGTCGCCGGCGACGAACAGGCCGTGCCGAGAACAAACAGCGATGCGACAATTGTTAGGGTTCGCATGTCTGACGCCACTACCCGCGGAATCCGCGTCGAAGTCGAGAGCGAGTATGTCGCGGAACGAAGCGACCCGCGCGCGAATGCCTGGTTTTTCTCCTATCACGTGAAGATCAGCAATGTCGGCGATGAAACGGCGCAGCTCGTCAGCCGCGAATGGGTCATCACCGACGGCGATGGGCACGTCGAGCGGGTGCAGGGGCCGGGCGTGGTGGGGGAGTTTCCGCTGCTGCGGCCGGGCGACTCGCACGAGTACACGAGCTTCTGCCCGCTGCGGACGTCGTTCGGGTCGATGGAGGGGAGCTATACGATGCGGACGCGAACGGGCGAGACGTTCGAGGCCGAGATCGCGCCGTTCACGCTGGCCGTTCCGGGAGTGGTCAACTGAGAAAGCCGTCGTTCCTCACGATCTTCTTCATCGTCCTCGGCGTGGGTTTCGCCGCCGCCGCGTGGCTGCGCGTCCGCTCGTATGACGAGCCGGCCGGGAAGAAGACGGCGACGGCGGCCGGGAACGCGACTGCCGAGGTTCCGGAGATCGTGACGGAGACAGACACGCCGGTCGAGAGCTCCACCATTGTGGAAACGACCGATACGGCCGCCGCGGCGCGCGCGCGGGAGCAGCGCTATCAGGAACTGCTCCGCTCCGCGCCGCCGGGAACGCCGCCGCAATCGGCGGAGGGAACGGTGCCGGCCGCGCCGGTGCAGAAAGTGACGCCGCCGACGCTCCTCGATCGCGTGGTGAAGCCGATCGCGAGCGCCCTCGGCATCAATCGCCCGGCTCCGCAGCCGCAGGCGATGGCGACGCAGAAGCCGCCGCCGCAGCCGCCGGCGACCGAAACGACGGGCGAGCCGAAAAACGAGTCCGACGCGGAGAGCGATGTGACGCCGCCGCGCGTCGTCGCGGTCGAGTTCCTCCCGGCGCTGGTGCAGGACGGCGAACAGACGACGTTCGCGGCCATCGTCACCGACGACAAGTCAGGCGCGCGCGGGCTCTCCGGCGTCATCGCGAGTCCGAGCGGCGCGCAGCAGGGATTCGCGAGTCAGAAGGAAGGCGACACGGGACGCTTCTCGGCGCGGATCACGATTCCGAAAGACGCCGCCGAGGGGATCTGGTCGGTGAAGTATCTGACCGTCTCCGACAACGCCGGCAACAGCATCAACCTGAACATGGGGCAGGGACTGCCGCCGAACGCCAGCTTCCGCGTCACGTCCGCGAGCTCCGACTCGAAAGGGCCGACGCTGCGGGCGGTGCGGCTCGACACCCCGTCGATGAGCGCGGGCGACAAGAACCAGGTGTGGGTGGAGGCCGAGGACGACAAGAGCGGCGTGAGCCTCGTCAGCGGCGTGTTCGTCAGCCCGACCAAGCAGGCGAGGATCGGCTTCGGCTGCCGGCTCGCGAACAACATCTGGCAGTGTCCGGTGAACCCGCCGTCGTGCGTCGACTGCGGCGCGTGGCAGCTCGAGCAGATTCAGCTGCAGGACAAGGCCAACAACATGACCACCGTCCGCGCGGACAACCCGATCGTCGCGAATGTGCACCTCGAGCTGTTCGGCAAGGACTGCGACAAGGAACCGCCGGTCCTCACGTCGCTCACCGTCGATCCGGCGGTGGTGTCGAACACGACCGGCGGGGTGATCCGCGTGACGGCGACCGCGACCGACGAGCCGTGCGGCGTCGCCAGCCTCAGCGGAGTCGCGTGGCCGCCGCCGGCGAGCAAGAGCACGACGCGTCTCTACTTCCCGTTCCGTCCGACGACGGGCGACACGTTCGTCGGCGAGATCCAGGTGCCGGCGAGCGTGGCCTCGGGGACGTGGACGATCGGGTGGGTGCAGGCGCTCGACAAGGGGCACAATCAGAAGGCCTACTCCCCCTCGGATCCGGTGATCGCGAGGGTCACATTTACGGTTGAGTAGGGGAAGCCGTGACGCCGCTTCGGAGTTCGAGTAAGATACGCGTCCCAACCGTTCTCACAGACCGAGAACCCATCACCTGAAAGGTAGCAACACTCCCATGAGTCAGTCGAGAGAAACCGCCGAAGCTACGTCGTTTGCCGAGGCGATGGAAAATCTGGAGCTCAAGACTCCGCAACAGGGCGATCAGCTTCGCGGCACGATCGTTTCCATCTCGGGCGAAAACGCTTACATCTCGTACGGCGGTCCATCCGAGGCCGTGCTGGACGCCGCAGAGCTCGAGGGTCTCGACATCGGAGACTCGATCGAGGCGACCGTGGTCAAGACCGGCGCCGAGCTTCGAGTCTCCCGCAAGATGCTCAAGGGGCGCGCGTCGCTCGAGCAGCTGCGCGGCGCGTACGAGGGCCGCATCCCGGTGGAGGGCAAAGTCTCCGGCCGCAACAAGGGCGGATTCGAAGTGAACGTGAGCGGTCTCCGCGCGTTCTGCCCTCTCTCGCAGATCGCCCTCGGCAAGATCGAGAATCCCGACGCCTTCCTGAATCAGACCCTCGAGTTCCGCGTGACCGAGCTGTCCGATGACGGACGGCGCATCGTCGTCTCCCGCGCCGCGCTGATGAAGGAGGCGGCCGCCGAGCGCGCCGCCGAAACGCGCGGCCGCATCGTGCCGGGCGCCGAGCTCACCGGCCGCGTGAAAACGCTGACGCCGTTCGGCGCGTTCGTCGACCTCGGCGGCGTCGATGGTCTTCTCCACGTCTCGGAGATGAGCCGCCGCCGCGTGACCGATCCGAAGGACGTCGTCGCGATCGGGCAGGAAGTGCGCGTCAAGGTGATCAAGGTCGAGAACGACGGCAAGCGCATCTCGCTGTCGATGAAGGACGCGGAGCCCGATCCCTGGGGCGACGTGGCCGAGCGCTACACGCCGGGCACTCCGTTCACGGGCCGCATCGTCCGCTCGACGGACTTCGGCTATTTCGTCGAAGTGGAGCCGGGTCTCGATGGTCTCGTGCATGTCTCGCAGCTTCCGCATGGCGTGAAGGCGGGCGATGCCGAAGTCGCGATCGGTACGTCGGTGCAGGGCTGGGTCCGCGAAGTCGATGCGTCGAAGAAGCGCCTCTCGCTTTCGCTGCGCGCCGTCGCGGTGAATGATCCGTGGGAGAGCGTGGCGCAGCGTTATCCGATCGGCCGCGTGGTCGAGGGGACCGTGGATCACGGCGCGGCGCCGGGCATCTTCGTCGAGCTCGAGCCGGGCCTGACGGGACTGATTCCGAATTCCGAGATCTCCGTGCCGCCGGGCAGCGACCCGACGCAGGCGCATCGCGCGGGCGAGAAGCTGATGGTCCGCATCATGAGCGTCGACGCGAGCCGCAAGCGCATCTCGCTGAGTCACGAGGCCGCGAAGGCCGCCGCCGACCGCGAGGAGTACACGAAGTACATGGACGAGCGGAACGAGGACTCGGGCGAGAGCGCGATGGCGCTCGCGTTCAAGCGCGCGATGGAGAAGAAGCGCTAGCGAACGCGATCAGCAGTTCGCTCACCTTCCCGGGCGCATCGTGTTGCACGAAGTGACGTGCATGCGCGATGCGCTCGATTCGTAAGTCGGGCACCCATTCCGCGACATCCGTGAGTGTCTCTTCGATGAAGATGGACTGGTCTTCTCCCCAGATCATCAGCACCGGCACTTCGATCGGACGAATCAGTTTCCGCAACTCACCGCGCGTGCGGCGCAGGGCGCGGTAGTAATGAAACATCGGCGTGAGCGGTCCGCGCCAGGTTCGCCGTCCCATCAGCGCGCGTCCAAACAGATGCATCAGCAGTTCCGGAATCACCGGCAGCTGGAAGAAGAGCTGATACGCCGCGCGGAATCGCTGCGAGCGGCTGCGCCGCAGCTCCCGCGCGAAGGCCGCCGGATGCGGAACGTTGAGGATCGCCAGTCTGCTCACGAACGCCGGACGCGTCATCGCGAGGAACCATGCCACGAATGCGCCCCAGTCGTGGCCGACGAGCACGCACGTTCCGCCGAGCGACTCGATCAGCTCCGCGACATCTTCGACGAGTGCGGGGACGCGGTAGGAATCGATGTCGCGCGGCTTCGGCGAGTCGCCATAGCCGCGGAGGTCGGGAGCGACGGCGCGAAAGCCGGCGCGCGCGAGCGCGGGAAGCTGCTGCTGCCACGCGCGCCGGTCTTCGGGAAACCCGTGAAGAAGGACGACGAGTGGTCCGTCGCCCTCCTCCACGAATGCGAGCTTCATCCCTTGTCGCGGTTCACGGCCGCGTAGATCAGGCCCGCGCCGAGCGCGAGTGCGGCGACGCCGGCGGCGACTTTGCCGGGGTTTTCCTTCGCGTACGACGAGGCCTTGTCGCCCGTGTTCTTCAGGTAATCACGCGCGGTGGCGAGGTACTCGTCGATGTCGACGTTCTGGAACTGCGATTTGAGATTGTTGACCATCTCGTCGCTCACGCCGAGGCGGCCGAGGAACTGCTCGAGACCCGCGCGGCTCGTCGGCTGTCCGCAGGTCTGACAGATCCCGCTGTCGGCCGCGGCGGCGGTGCCGAACGATCCCGAGGTCGTGTTGAAGCCCGTGTCGCCCGTTCTTTGTTCATCCATGTCGTTTTCTCCTCAATCCTTTTCTGCGCGAGCTTCTTCGGGCTCGTACTGCCGGCGATGCGTCCCGATGCGCGGATCGCCGGACTTGTTGGTGTAGCGGTCTTCGTCATTCCATTCGCTTTCGTCGGAGCGGCCGAGCGCGAACTCCTGATCGCGCTGATGGTCGCTGCCGTCGCTGCGGAATGACGCCTTCGAGCTCGTCATCGGCGGAGTGTAGATGTTGTCGAGGAGGTCGAGCGGAATGTCGGCCTGGCGCCGCGTCGTACGCGCGGTCTGCGCCTCCTGTCGCGCCGGCTTCGCTTCCGTTCTTCGTGGCTCCCGTACCTCGACCGGCGCCGCATCGTCGAGCATCTGCCCCCGCGAGAAAAGCCGCTTCACCGCCGAGGCTGCTCGATGGAATGTGCTTCTGCTCTTTTCATGTCGTGGCATCCGGTGTCCTCCGCAGCAGAACCTTGCAAGGAGGGTGCTGGAAACGGCTACTTTCCGTCGTAAGTTACGCGCCAGATCACATCCGCTCCATCATCGGCGATGAGCAGCGAGCCATCGGGCAGCACCAGCAGACCCGCGGGACGGCCCCACACCTCGCGGCTCTTCGGGTCGGGCGCCCAGCCGAGGACGAAATCGTCGTAGCCGCCGGACGGCTGCCCGTTCCGGAACGGCACGTGAATCACCTTGTAGCCCGTGCGCGACGCGCGATTCCAAGAGCCGTGCAGCGCGACGAACGCGCCGCCGCGATAGCGCGCGGGGAACATTTTCCCGTCGTAGAACGTGAGCACGATCGGCGCGGAGTGCGACTCGATCAGCAGCGACGGAAGGACGGCTTTCGCGACGAGGTCGGGACGCTCGCCCTTCCTTCTCGGATCGACGTTTTTGCCGATGTACGAAAACGGCCAGCCATAAAACGCCCCCGGCTTCACCTCGGTGATGTAATCGGGAACGAGATCGTCGCCGAGTCCGTCGCGCTCGTTGACCGTCGTCCACAGCGTGCCGTTGGCAGGATTCCACGCGAGACCGATCGGATTGCGCAATCCCGACGCGAACACGCGCCAGCCTTTTCCGTCGGGATTGAGCTCGCTGACCGCCGCGCGCATCGGCTGACTCGTCTCGTCGTCGACGTTGGAGTCGGAGCCGACGGCGACGTACATCTTCGAGCCGTCGCGGTTGAAGATCACGTTGCGCGTGGCGTGGCCTCCGCGCGGCAGCTCGGCGATGTGCACCGGCGGGCCGCTGGCCACGGTCTGTCCCGGCTTGTAGTCGAAGCGCACGATCGCGTCGGTGTTGCCGACGTAGAGATGGTTGCCGCGGAACGCGAGTCCGAACGGACGATTCAGCCCGTCCGCGAATTTCCATCGCTTGTCGGGTAAGCCGTCGCCGTCGGTGTCTCGCAGCACGATGATCTCGAGACCCGCCATGCAGACCGCGAAGACGTCGCCGTTCGGCGCGAGCACGAGATTGCGCACTTCGCCGAAATCGCTCGCCCAGAGCGAGATGTGAAACCCCGGCGGCGCATACAACTTCGCGTCCGCCGGCCGCTTCACCACCCGCGGCGGATTCCCCGCGCTCGTCGTGTGATACGGCTGCGGCAGAGTCTCCGCGCGCACTTCGTGATGGCCCGCGGGCTGGGGAGGGGGTTGGGCGTCGCCGCGGGAGCAGGCCGGGAGAATTGCGAGCAGCGCGAGCACGAGAGGGCGCGTGGGTAGTCTCATAGTCTCCTGGTCTCATAGTCTCATAGGGCCTTGGAGACTCGGAGACTAGGAGACTCGGAGACTCGGCGACTCGGCGACTATGAGACTATGCCCCCCATGAGACTCCGCCTCACGATTCTCATCGCAGCGGCCGCCCTCCCCCTCCTCGCGCAGCGCACGCAAAAACCGCCGCTGCATGGCAGTCACTGGATGGCGATCACGGGGAAGCCGCTGGCGGCGACGGCGGGGGCGATGATGTTTCAGAAGGGCGGGAACGCGGTGGACGCGGCGGCGGCGATGCTGGCGGCGACGTGCACGATGTGGGACACGCTGAGCTGGGGCGGGGAAACGCAGGCGCTGATCTACGATCCGCGCACGAAGAAGGTCATCGGCCTCAACGCCCTCGGCGTCGCACCGACCGGCGCGACTCCTGAGTATTACCACTCGAAAAAACTCCAGTACCCGCCGGAGTACGGACCTCTCGCCGCGGTCACGCCGGGAACGCCGGGCGGTCTCATGACCATGCTCGCCGAATACGGCAAGCTCTCGCTCAAGGACGTGCTCGCGCCGGCGATTCAGATGGCCGACGGCTATCCGATCGAGGCGCAGGCCGCGAACGCGATCGAGCGCGAGAAGAAGCGCATCAAAGAATGGCCGTACGCCCGCTCGGTGATGCTCCCGCATCTCAGCGGCGCGGGTTCAGCCACGGCAACGATCACGACGTCGACTCCATCCGCGAGCGTCACGCCCTCGCACGATGTTGCGAGCACGGCGCGGGTCGCGGCGAAGCGCGAGAGTCCGTATCCCGGCGAGATGTTCCGCCAGGCGGAGCTGGCGGCGACGCTGCGCAAGCTCGTCGACGCGGAGCAGCAGGCGCTCAAGCGCGGGAAGTCGCGCCGCGACGCGATCTACGCGGCGTACGACCGTTTCTACAAAGGCGACATCGCGCAGGAGATCGCGCGCGGGACGCAGGAGCAGGGAGGGCTCATCACCGCGGGCGATCTCGCGAAGTGGCAGGTGCGGATCGAGGAGCCGGTGAAGACGAGCTACAAAGGGATCGACGTCTACAAGCTCACGGTCTGGACGCAGGGGCCGGCCATGCTGTCGGCGCTCAACATCCTCGAGAACTTCGACCTCCGGTCGATGGGCTACAACAGCGCGCGCTACATCCACACGATCTATCAGGCGATGAGCCTCGCCTTCGCCGACCGCGACTTCTATTTCGGCGATCCGTACTTTCCGCCGGCCGAGCCGGTGGCGGGTCTGCTGTCGAAGGAGTACGCGCGCGAGCGCGCGAAGCTGATCGACGCGCAGCGCAACGATCCGTCGATCGGTCCCGGCGATCCGTATCCGTTCCAGGGGGAGAAGAACCCGTTCCTCGACACGCTGCGCAACTGGAACGCGACTGCCGCGAAGCCGCGCACGACCGCGGCGCTCGAGGATTTCCACCGCCAGTTCCAGCTCGGCACGACGTCGATCGAGGCCGCGGATGAGGAAGGGTGGGTGGTCTCGGTCACGCCGAGCGGCGGCTGGATTCCGGCGGTGATCGCGGGGAAAACGGGCATCGGCCTGAGCCAGCGCGCGCAAAGCTTCGACACCGATCCCGCGCAGAATCCATACAACGTGATCGAGCCGGGCAAGCGTCCGCACGTGACGCTCACGCCGACGCTGGCGATGAAGGACGGGTTGCCGTATCTCGCCTTCGCCGTGCAGGGCGGCGACACGCAGGACCAGAACCTCCTCCAGTTTTTCCTGAACGTCGTCGAGTTCGGGATGACGCCGCAGGAAGCGACGGAGGCCGCGAACGTGAACACGTTCCAGGTCCGCAAATGGCTCGGCGACCGCCTCTCCGTCCCCGGCCGCATCCTCCTCGCCGAAGCCACGCCGCCCTGGGTCCGCTCCGAGCTCCGCCGCATGGGCTACGACCTGACGTTCGAGGACCGCACGTCAGGCCCGATCAACGCGATTTTGTTTGATCGGGAGCATGGGACGATGTGGGGAGGATCGTCGAATCATGGGGAGGATTATGGGATTGCGTGGTGAGAAGGTTCGAGGTTCGAACCTCAATCCATTCGCACCTCGCACGCGTAATCAATCCATGAACGTGTTCCTCACCGGCGCCACCGGCTACATCGGCTCCCGCGTCGCCTCCGCGCTCGTCGAGCGCGGGCACATCGTTCGCGCGTTGATTCGTCCCGGCTCGGAGAAGCGGTTGCCGGATGGGGCGCGGCCGATTCTCGGGAACGCGCTGGCGGCGGCGACGTTCGCGCGGCATGTCGCGCCGAGCGATACGTTCATTCAGCTCGTCGGCGTCGCCCATCCGTCGCCGGCGAAGGCGGAAGAGTTTCGGCAGGTCGATCTCGTGTCGGTCCGCGAGTCGGTACTCGCGGTTGCGAACAGCACGATCCGGCACTTCCTCTATCTCTCCGTCGCCCATCCCGCGCCGGCGATGAAGGCGTACGTCGCGGTGCGCGAGGAAGGGGAGCAACTCGTGCGTGAGAGCGGTATCCCGGCGACGTTCGTCCGCCCCTGGTACGTCCTCGGCCCCGGCCACTGGTGGCCGTACGCGATCCTGCCGCTGTACTGGCTCTGGGGCGCGTTTCCCTCGCAGCGCGACAGCGCGCGGCGGCTGTATCCCGTCAAGCTCGCGCAGGTGGTGAAGGCGATCGTCGACTCCGTCGAGCAGCCGCCGGACGGCGTGCGCGTGATCGAGGCGCCGGAGATGCGCGGCACGTCGCGTGCGCCCGAGTGGGCGCTCGAGCAGTAATTGGTCATCTGACCATTTCGCCCGTGACCGCGGTCCTCCCGCCGATTTTTCTGTGGACCTATTCCTGTCCGTAAGCCAACGGACTGGGAGGTCCTCATGCGTCTTCAGCGTGCAGTTCCCGCGTTTCTGCTGTTGCTGTTCGCATTGCCGCTCCTCGGCGAGCAGGTGCATCCCGCGCTCGTCTTCCGCAGTACGCACCAGAGCATCTGGGGACCGGGCGCCGCGGCGCCGCCCTCGACGCAGCGATTCACGATCATCGATCCCAACAGCGTGAAGTGGAACAAAGCCACGCCGGGCTACAGCAGCTACTACGGCGATTTCTGGGAGGCCGACACCGAGATCGCCGGCACCGCCGACTTCGGCGCCGGCGTGCGCGGGATGACGCGCGGGCACGCCGGCCTCTGGTTCGATCTCAACGTCGCCGATCCCGGCTCGGTCGACGTCGAGTATCCGGTCACGCCGGCGATCACGTTTCCCGACGCGAACTCGTTCCGCGCGGGAGACACGGTCGAGATCCGCACGTCGTACATGCTCGACAACGGCTGGCGGATGACCACGACGTCGCCGCAGTTCAACCTCGCGCTGAACGGCTCGTTCGCACTCGAGGCCGAGGCCAGCGCGCGGCTTTGCGTGTTCGACTGCGCCACCGCGAATCTCATTCCGCATTTCGCGTTCGACACCGGCGAGTTCCGCATCTTCGACGTCAAACCGGGCGACAAAATCGAGCCGCCGCCATCGCTCGCCAACCTCAGCGCATGGTCCGGAAGCATCGGTGTGCCCGACATCCAGACCTCGGCATCCGTGCAGGGCGATGGCACGCTGACCGGCCAGGGCACGGACGAGTTCATGTCGCTCTCGCTCGACCTCACCGCGGTCGCTTCGTATCTCGCGGAGCTCGCGGGAGTGCCCGTGCCGCCGCTCTCCTGGAGCAGCGAGAACTATCCGATGTTCGACGATTTCAGCGGCATTCATCTCAGCTACGAGATCGTCACCGTCTCCGCGGTCGCGAAACTGAGCGCGCGCCAGACCTTCCGCTTCGATCCCGATCTGAAGGTGGCGTTCCGTTTCGCGCAGCCGCTCGAGCACTGGACGTCGAGCAACGCCGCGAGGGAAACGTCGGCGTCCGCCGAAGTGCGCGTCGGCGACACGCTGTTCGTGAAGTATCCGGAGCAGGACAAGCAGCCGACGTCGGTCAACTCCACGTTCCGGCTCGACAACACGTTCGAGTCCGCGACCGGTTTCGGGTTGAAGGAAACGATCGAGACCTCGGCCGGGCAGTTCGCCGCGAAGACTCCCTCAGTCGAGATCTGGCCGGCCTTCTGTATTCCGGGCACTCTGATCACACCCGAGATCTGCACGCCCTCCGTCTCCACCCCCTCGGCGAACATCTCCGTCGGTCCGCTGTTCGAGAACACGACCGAGATCGCCGCGCAGGATCTCGGCAACATCTTCAGCGGCTCATGGCAGCTCCAGGGCTTCCAGCCGATCGCCATCGACGCGTTCGCGCTCGATCCTGAAAACCCGATCGTGACCATCGACCAGCAGACCGGCGCCGCGCGCAACCTCGGCGCGGGACACCGTCAGGTCGGCTACGCGATCGACTTTAGCAACGGCGGCGACGTGCTGCTGTCCAGCGTGCATCTCGTCGCCGATCTCGCCGCCGCGTTCGCGCAGGCCGGCAGCTTCAAGGTCGATCAGGTCATCGCCTGCGACGTCGCGGTCAATCCGAACTTCGACGGCGCCACGGACAAGGAGCTGCTCGCGGCGGACGCGAAGCTCGAGGTCGGCGCGCGCGGCCGCATCGTCCTCATCGTGTCGGTCTATCCGAAGCCGGATCCGGCGCCGTACGTCGCGAAGTCGGTGATCGACGGAACGAGCCAGCTCGGAACGTTCGTCACCGCGAACGACACTTCGAGCGTTCTCCTCGGACCGGGCGTCATCACCAACGTCGACCAGTTCGTCCTCTTCGCCGAGCAGTCGGTGAAGCTCGAATCCATCGCCGACAGCTCCGGCCACATCGGCGCGAACGACTTCGTCGAAGTGAAGAACGGCAACTCCGGAATCGTCGCCGGCGATCTGCGCGCGGGACGCACGATCAAAGTGCAGGGCTCGATCACCGCGGACTACGCGTTCGCCGGCGGCGTCGTGGACGTCGTGAAGCCCGCGAAGCTCACGCTCAGCGGAAACGCGAAGCCGTTCTCGACGGTCCCGAGCTACACGAAGAGCGTCCCGGCGTTCACGCCGCCCGCGGCCTTCAACGGCAACGTGTGGGTCGAGACCAACGGCACGCGCTCGCTGCAGCCGGGCTCCTGGGGCGACGTGACGGTCAACATCGGCGCGACGCTGACGCTCGAGCCGGGCACGTATCACTTCCTCAGCCTCGTGGTGGACGATCGCGCGCGCGTCGACCTGCCGCGCGGCGGCGCCGTCAACGTGCGCAACGCGCTGAAAGTCGGCAGCAACGCGCGTCTCGCGGTCAGCGGCGCGACGTCGACGCGCGACGCGGTCATCGCCACCGCCGATCCCGGCGAGATCCGCATCTCGCAGGGCGCCGTCATCCGCGCGATCGTCAACGCGCCGCGCGCGAACCTGACCTTCGAAGAGCGCAGCCGTCTCGAAGGATCGGCGTACGCGAAGAGCATCACGCTGCGGCCCGGCGCGTCAGCCTCGTTCCACCGCGACTGCGATCCGATTCTCGATCGCGACTGCAACGGACTGCCGGACTGCCTCCGCTAGCGGACGCGCAATAACGACTCCAGCTCGTCGGGGCGCGCGGAACGCACGCGCGCCTCGTCGAGCGTGATGAGTCCGTCCTGCACGAGCCGCACGAGCGACTCCTCCATCGTCATCATCCCCTGACGCTTGCCGAGGGTGATCTCCTGGGTGAGGTTCTGCAGCTTGTCGTTGCGGATCTGATTGCGCACCGCGTACGTCGCCATCAGCACCTCGACCGCGACCACGCTCGCCGTGGCGTCGGAGCGCGGCATCAGCTGCTGCACGACGATCGCGTTGAGGCTGAGCGCGAGCTGCTGCTTGATCTGCGTCTGCTGGCTCGCGGGAAAGACGTCGACGATGCGGTGAATCGCCGACGCGACGTCGCTGGTGTGCAGCGTCGAAAGAATCAGATGCCCGGTCTCCGCTGCGGTGAGCGCGGTGGCGACGGTCTCGAGATCGCGCATCTCGCCGACGAGGATCACGTCGGGATCCTGCCGCAGCGACGCACGCAGCGCGGCGGCGAACGACGGCGCGTCGCGGCCGATCTCGATCTGCTCGATGATCGACTTCGCGTTGCGATGCTCGTACTCGATCGGGTCTTCGATGGTGATCACGTGGCGCGACTCGTTGCGGTTGATCTCGCCGACCAGTGCCGCGAGCGTCGTCGATTTGCCGGAGCCGGTCGGTCCGCAGACGAGCACCAGTCCGCGCGTCGGCTTCACGAGCTCGGCGAGCGTCGGCGGCAGACGCAGTTGCGAGAGCGTCGGCACCTCGGTCGGCAGCGCGCGGATCGCCGCGGCGATGGTGCCGCGCTGGCGATGGACGTTGACGCGGAAGCGCCACGCGCGGCGGTCGTCGGCGTCGGAACGGCCGAGGCGGAGCGAGAAGTCGGCGGCGCCCTCGGAGTCGAGCTTCTCGCGCAGCCGCGCGCCCATCAGATTGCCGAGCAGCGACTGGATGTCGTCGGCCGCGAGCGGCGCGGCGTCGGTGCGCGCGAGACGCCCGCCGATGCGCAGCACCGGAGGCACGCCCGCGATGATCAGCAGATCGCTCGCCCCCTTCTGCGCCATCTCGATCAGCAACTGCTCCAGCCCGGCATCAACGGGAGGAGGGGAAGGGTGTCCGAGGAGCGGAGGGGAAGCGGCGGCTTCGCGAGTCTCCGACTCGTTGAGCTCGCGAACGAGTTGCTCGAGCTCCGGATCGCGGATCAGTTTCTTCGTCATCTCACGCCTTTCTACGAACGAACCATGCCAGACGTTCGGCTGTCATCCCGAGCGTGAGCGAGGGATCCGGGGCTCGGGGCGGGGCGCGGTGTCCATGCCTCGCTCCCCGCCCGCACAGGTCCCTCGCTACGCTCGGGATGACACAGTGGCGTTGTTCACGCATTCGTTGCAGCGCGTGGTTTCGCGCGCCGGGGGTGCCGGCTCGAACTCAGTAAAGGAGAAGATCATGTTCGAGACATCGGTCGTTCGAGCCCAGGCCATGGAGTCCCGCGGGAAAGTGAGTCTGCTCACGATCTCGGTGGTCGCGCACAGCGCGATCGTCATCGGCGCGATCGCGATCAGCATCGCCTCGGTGAGCTTCCCGAAGATGGCGCCGGACGAGTTCGCGCAGGCGCCGATCTTCGCATCCATCCAGATCCCGCCGCCCCTCGGCAATCCGAACGGCGGCGCGCAGCCGCAGAAGCCGGTCGAGAAGCCGCAGCAGAAGGCGGCGGTGCTTCCTCCCAACACCATCACCGCGCCACCGGCCGTGCCGGACAACATCACCCCGACGCAAAGCGCGTCCACCGGTACCGACGTCGCCGAAGGCCCGGGCACCGGTACCGTTCCGGGACCGATCGGCGTGCCGGAGGGCACCGAGCATGGGACCGGCGACCTCGACGCGCCACCGGTGACCACGACCATGCCCGCGGTCGCGAACAGGATCTACACCGTGGCCGAGGTGAAGGCGCCCGTGATCATCACCCGCGTCGACCCGAACTACCCCCCCGCGCTGATGCGCGCGAAGCTCCCCGGCAAAGTCGTGCTGCGCTGCATCATCGACAAGAACGGCCGCATCAGCGACGCGCAGGTTGTGTACTCCACGATGCCGGCGTTCGCCGACGCGGTGCGGCAGGCGCTGCCGAGATGGCGCTACACGCCGGCATCGCTGCACGGCACCGCGGTGGATTGCTATCTCGATCTGACGGTGGATTTCGGGGTCAGATAGGCGTCCGGAAGATCTCCGCGAAGATCTCGATGGCGTCCCAGAAATTCTGCAGGCGCAGGTTCTCGTTCGCGGCGTGCTGATTGTTGTCGCTGTTGGCGATCGGCACGATGACGAGCGGCGTCTGCAGGATTTCCTGGAAGTGGTAGATCGGCAGGCTGCCGCCGAACGTCGGGACGAGCAGCGGCTTCGCGCCGGTCGCTTTCTCGATCACGCGCAGCACCGACTGCGCGAACGGGTCGTCGATCGATGTGCGCGCGGGCGGGTAGCCCTCCGACCACGACAGCTGCACGAGCTTCGCGTTCGCGCGGCGCAGTTCGTCGGACGGACGCTCGTTCACGATCGTGAAGCCGCGCTTCCGCAGGTGCTCCTCGAGCACCGCGCGCACTCGCGCCGGCGTCTGATTCGGCACGAGGCGGAAGTCGAGCGATGCCGAGGCCTCGGCGGGAATCGAGTTCGTGCCGAGCACACCCGCGTGCAGGCCGGTGAAGTTCACGGATGGGGCGAGCAATCGCGACGGCAGCCGCTCGCCATCGCCCTCGCTCTTCGCGATCAGCAGTGAGCGCCGCAGCTCCGCGTCGTTGTCCGGCAGCGCGGCGACGGCGGCGCGCTCGGACGGCGTCGGCGGACGGACGTCGTCGTAGAAGCCGGCGAGCTTCACATTGCCCACGGCATCGCGCATCGACGCGAGGAGGTCGGTGAGGATCGCGATCGGGTTTGGCGACCAGTTGCCGTAATGACCGCTGTGCAGCGTGCGGGCGGGACCGAACGTCGTCAGCGTCACGCCGGTGACGCCGCGCGCGCCGAACACGACCTGCATCGCACCCGACTGATGGCGCGGCCCGTCGCAGAACACCCAGCCGTCGGCGGCGAGGAGGTCTTTGTGTTTCGCGAGCAGCGCTCCGAGGTGCAGCGAGCCTGCTTCCTCCTCGCCTTCGAAGAAAAACTTCAGATTCACCGCGGGCTGCGAGCCGCCCGCGCGCAGCGCATCGAGCGCGGTCATGAACGCGACGATCGGCGCCTTGTCGTCGCTCGCGGAGCGCGCGTAGATCCGCGTCTCCGGCTCGATGCGATCGGGAACGAGCACCGGCTTCCACGGATCGGTCTTCCACTCCGACGCCACCACCGGCTGCCCGTCGTAGTGCGCGTACATCACGATCGTCTTCGTCGCGCCGGGCGTGCGCAGCTCGCCGAACACCGCCGGCGGCCCGCCCGCGGGTGACTCGAGCAACTGCGCGCGCACGCCGCGCCGCTCGAGCATGGCGAGGAGATGCTGCGCGTTGCGGCGAATGTTCGCCTCGTCCGTCGCGACGTTCGGAATCGCGAGGAAGTCGGTCAGCTCGCGGACGATCTTCGCCTCGTTCTTCTGGCGATATCGCCTGATGTCATCCCGAGCGGGAGCGAGGGAGCCGGGGCTCGGGCGGGGCTGCGATACACGTTCCTCGCGCGCCGCCCGCCCGGGTCCCTCGCTACGCTCGGGATGACCTATGGCGGATGTGGCGAGCAGGAGCACGAGCGCAATTCGCATTGGCGGGAGATTATGCCTCCGGCACCACTTCCGCCGGCGTCGCGGCGGGTTTCGAGAGCGAGGTCACGTACACCACGCCGACGACGCCGCCGATGGTGAGCAGCGCGCCGAGCGCGGCCATCGCGGTGATGTGCTCGCCGAGGAACTGCGCGCCGAGGGCCATGGCGATGATGACGGCGAGCTGCGAGATCACGCCGACGGTCATCGCGTCGACCCAGCGCAGGCTGAACGTCAGCAGCAGCTGCGCGGCGATCGCGAACAGCGAAGTGCCGGCGAGCGCCATCCATTCATCAGGCGACGGGTTCCTCCACTGCGCGATCCCCATCGGCGCCGTCACGAGCACTCCGAAGAGGCAGAAGCTCGTATAGACCGCCCACGAATTTTCGCCGCGCCGCGCCGCGCGCATCGCCGTCACCGCCGCGCCGGAACAGATCGCCGACCCGAGCCCGACCAGCTCCCACCGGCCGAAGCCCAGGAAGTCCCCGGGATGCGCATGCGCATGCACGACGAGGAACACGCCGAAGAGCGCGACCGGCATCGGAATCAGCACGCGCGGGCTGATCCGCTCGTCGATGAACAGCAGCGAGAAGATGCCGCTGAACAGCGGCGCGGTGTAGTTGAGCAGCGTCGCCACGCCGACGCTGGTGTGCTCGATCGCCAGAAAGTACAGCAGCACCGCGAGGCCGCCGAAGAAGCCGCGATAGACGAGCAGGTCGATGCGCTGGAACGTGAGCGCGCTGCGGCGGTACCGCCCGATCAGCAGCGGCGGCAGCAGCCCGACCGAGAAGCGGATCATCGCCACCTGCGCGCCCGACAACCGCGCCGAGGCGAGCTTCGCGCTGAACGCCATCAGCCCGAAGAACGTCGCCGCCCCCGCCATGAGGATCAGTGCGCGGCGCGTCGCGCCCACGTCGCGCGCTGGTTTTGTTATCGTCACCCCGGCGGAGATTATCCATGACCGACGTTCGATTCCGTGATGCCGTACGCGCCGACGCCCCCGCGATCGTCGAATTTCAGATCGCCATGGCCCGCGAGACCGAGGACGTCGCGCTCGACCGCGCGATCCTCACGCGCGGCGTCGACGCCGTCTTTGACGACCCCTCGCACGGCCGCTACTACGTCGCCGAGAGCGGCGGCGAGGTGATCGGATCGCTGCTCATCACGTACGAGTGGAGCGACTGGCGCAACGGCATGGTGTGGTGGATCCAGAGCGTGTACGTCCTGCCCGCGTTTCGCGGCCGCGGCGTCTACGCGGGGTTGTACGCCCACATCAAAACGATCGTCGAGCCGGACCCGTCGATCCGCGGCATCCGCCTCTACGTCGACAATCGCAACGCCGCCGCGCAGCAGGTCTACGCGCGCCTCGGCATGGAAGGGGAGCACTACCGCGTCTTCGAGTGGATGAAATGACTGAGCAGACAGGCCGCGTCTTCAAACGAGCGCTTTGGCTCCTCGCCTTGCTGGCCCTCTGCGCGTCATGCCGGAAGGTCGCCGAAGGGCAACGACTGTTTCGCGACATGATGGTGCTGCGCCGGCAAATCGCCACGCGGTTCCACGAGGCGCGTGTCCAGGTCAACGTCATCGACGGCGGAACGGTCGTCGTCACGTTCATCAATTCGCCGCTCAACAGCGCGTCGCCGGAGGAGAAGCAGAAGCGTGCCGATGAGGTGGCGGCGTTCGTGATGAAGAATTGCAGGCAGCAGGTTCGGGAGGTCCGTACCTTCTTCGTTGCGAAATCCGGTGGTCTCGGAGGATCGGTGACTCGCCTGGATCGCTACACCGGTCACCCGAGATCGTAGCGCCGCTTTGTGTCCGCGACGCAGCCGGCGACGAGCGTTTCGAGCACCGACCGATCGAGATCAGCCAGCTGTTTGAAGTACAGGCACGACTTGCCCATCTTGTGTTTGCCGAGCCTGGACAGCAGCGATCGCCGCTCCTCTCCTTCCGCCATCAGGTAGACCACCAGTTCCCGGCCACGGATGGCAAATCCCGTCAGAGGCGCTTCCCCGGTTCGTCCACTCTCGTAGGTGTAGCGGTAGGAGCCATACCCGACGATGCTGGGTCCCCACATTCGTGGTTTGTGCCGCGTGACCTTTCTGAGCAGAGCCATCAGCTCACGGCAGTCCGCACGTTGCTGCGCATTGGCTTTCGAGGCGATGTAGTCCTCGACGCTGGCGCCGGTGAATTTGGTTTTGTTCTCGGCCATGGAGGCTAATGTACTCGAACTAAGCGTGCGCGTCTGAAAGCGAAGCGAAATCGCACGCATCGGAACATCGCACGCTTCCGAGCGAAGCGAAATCACACGCAACGGAAGGGCGACATGCTTCCGAGCGAAGCGCTCACGCATACGATGGAAGAACGCACGCTTTCGAGGTAAGCGCGATTGCACGCGGTGTTGAGGGCGATCGCCTGCAAACGATGGGACGCGCGTGACAAACGCAGCGCGCACGCTGCAAAAGAAGCGCGTCCGGAAGCAAACGATGGGGCGATCGCCTGCAACTGAAGCGCGCGCGCCTGCAAATGCAGCGGTGACGCTTCCGGTGCAGCGTGAACGCTTGCGTTGTCAGCGCTGCCGCTTCCGTGTGTAACGCATCGCCCTTCGCGTGCAGACGATCGCGCCTCATTTGCAGCGCGCGCGCTGCGTTTGTCAAAGCACGGTCCATCGCCGTCAGCGGACGGTGTGCATTTGCAACCGCGAAGGTCGTCGTTTGCAGCGGAGTCGCTGCGTTTGCACCGCCACCGCCGTCACCGCGTACGGCGACGCGCCTGCGAACGCAGCGGTGACGCTTCCGGCGCAGCGTGCGCGCTGCGTTTGTCAAAGCACGGTCCATCCGCCGTCAGCGGACGGTGTGCATTTGTAACCGCGCAGGTCGTCGTTTGCAGCGGAGTTACTGCATTTGCAACGCGACGGCCCTCACCGCGTGCGGCGGCGCGCCTGCGAACGCAGCGGTGACACTTCCGGCGTAGCGTGCGCGCTGCGTTTGTCAAAGCACGTCCATCCGCCGTCAGCGGCCGGCATGCATCTGCAAACGCGAAGTTCTTCGTTTGCAGCGGAGTTACTGCATTTGCAACGCCGAGACTCGCCGTGACAGCTTCTGGCTGAGTTGGATGGCGTGACGTTATTTGGCACTTGGTGTACATGCCGCCATCTGCAGTCGGCGTGACGCCGCGACGCTGGAAAGTTGACGAGGCGGCTCGGCCGCATTGGCATTAACTTAAGCGACGGTATGGGTAAGTAACTGACACCGAAGCGCTTAGCGCACGCCACGCTGTGTGGTTTGCCGTGTTTTGTGGTTTTCCTCGGAATCGACTGAAAGCGGCTTTGAAGGGCAAAGGGCATCCAGCGCGAGTGCCAGCGCGCTGACGCCCATTCGTGGCTTATCGAATTGTCGATCGGAGCCCGGAAGCACTTGCGCCAATCCCTTTATAATTCAGCTATTTGCAGGCGTCGCGATTTCTTAAGTTAATGCCAATGCGGCTCGGCCGCCGGGACGAAGCCGGGCCGCATCAGGTTCTACGTGGAGCTGGGCGGCGCAACGCCGCACGGTTCACTCCCAATCTCCCATTCGTTCCCATCCACGGTCCTGTCGCACTGCCCAGTTGTCCCAATATGGAAGGCGCGCCGCGACGAAACGTCTGCGTTCGGGCGTCATGCGTTCTTCTGCCAACGCCGCTTCTGCACGATTCCCGACGCGCAGCCACGAGGGGGCGATGCCCGGCCCGAGGCGAACTGTTGGGGGAAATACAATGGCTTGTACGCCGGCGTTCGTCAGTCTTACAGTAAGGAAGTCGCGCGCGTTTGCGTCCGGCGCCAAGCGATCAAAGGTAATGTGGAACTCATCGTGGCCCTGCTGATGCGCACGTGCGCCGCGTAAGTCCGGCTGATCATCGAATTCAGCGCGCCGGCCGTACACCAACACAAATTGTGGCTGGAACCCAAGTCGGTGGATGCCTCCTTGAATACCGTATTGCTCGCAGAACGCGAGCTGGTTAACTGGATTTGCCAACCACTGCTTCCACGCTACGAGCTGATTTCGTGCTTGCGTGAACTCTGCGCGAGGCTGCCCGGCGGCCGTGAACCAACGTTTCGTCGCCGACTCGATCTCGACGAAAACGGGGAACACGGAATCCGTTGCCGTCGCGAGCCACATAAAAGTCAGGTATTCGCATCCCGACGGCATGCAGAGGCGGTTTGCTGAACACGCCGCTATGGACAGGGCCGTGGCCCGAGGTAGGAAAGCTGAAAGCGCCTGGCACAAACGTCGGGTTCTGCTCAAGAAACCGATGGAGTTCGGCCTCGTTAGCGGCTTCAGGACTCGCTAAAAGTGCTCGCCATGAATTTAGCGCTTGCCGCTCGTAGTCGTCCCATGCCATAGGCGGAGGCGCATCCCGGGCCAACTCGTATGTAAACTCGAATATCGTCACAGGCGCCATTTTACGCTCGTCGTACTTCGCGTCCGCACAACGGCTTCACGTTAACCGGTGCGGCCAGGGCCCGCGAGCCGAAGCCGCCGCGGCGCGACGGCTTCGGGCGAGTCGAACTGAACCGCGTGTTGCAGCCGGCGTGACGCCGCGGCGCTGGGAAGTTGACGAGGCGCTTCAGCGCCGGGCCGAAGCCGGGCTGCATCAGGTTCTACGAAGTTGGTCGGCCGCGAATCAACGGAAGCGTTTCCCAGCGAGGCGACGCAAATCACCGACTGTCCTTGGCCGTCGCGGTGGAGGTTCGGTTGGTGGACGTATGAGCGCTTGCTTGACTTGATTCTTCCAACCGGAGCCGTGGACTATTCGGACAACGCTATGTCCGTAGCGGCCGGACATCAGTTCAGTGCGGCTTCGTTTGCTCAGCTCCTCCCAACCTTCGTACATAACGTACACCGCATTCCCATATCGAAGGTTCTCGAAGACGACGCGGTCATCCGCGATCAACCCGCCGAAGTAGCGCTCCATGCCGCTCGTACCGACGATGAGCTTTTGCGGCTTCAGGCTGACTAGGAACTTGTATCGATCGTCAACAATCTTTTCATCTTCGGGTGTAGGTACGCGACCGCGGAAGATCCGAGCGAAGACTTCGTCTCGGCTTCCCGGCGGCAGCAGTTCCCACGAAACGCGAAGTTCTTTTAGGTAGTCCGCGAGCGAGGCGTTATGGGGCTGAATGCCGTAGCAGCCGACATTCTCGCGGAGAAAATTGATGAATTCGAGGATGTCACGTTCGAAGTACTCGTCCTTGCGATTAAGGACATCTGACGTCCGGAAGCGAAACATGAAAACGGCCCCGTCAGATGCGCGGCCGACTCGCTCGATGCGGATCTCCGACAGACGAGGTGCGAAGACGTCCCTAGGATACTTCTCATACGGCAGTGGGACGGTGTGACTTCCACGGCTCCAGTCGCCCCAGTTTGGACTGTCAATATAGTTGTAGTGAGTCTCTTTCGGCAGGTCGCGCCTGACAACCTCATATCCATTCGCGTTTCGATCGCTAAACGGACCGTGCGCGCCGGGTGGCACGACTGAAGCTGGAAACTTGACGTCACCACCTTCAAACTTGAAGTCGAGGTGACGAAAATCGCCTCTTTGGATAGTGTCGGCAGAGACGTGTGCCACGCATCCGACCTCTATCAGTTGCGATGTAATCTGCTCAAGTTTACTTCGCACGCGGTCTGGTAGCTTTCGGAAGCCCGTTGCCGGCATGCGCCTATTGTAGCGCTCGACGAAGTCTTTCGCCATCCCGCCGTGCTTCGATCTATCTGGATTTCGGTATCTGTTTACCGGTTCAGAGTAGTTTATCGACTGAAGCGGGATCTCGCAGTGCTTCGACGAGGAGAGAGATCGCGTCAGCAGAGCGCTTTCGCCCGCTGTGCAGGACGGTCATGAGGATGGCCTGAGCCTTTGCACCACGTTGTGTGTTGTTCCCAGCCGACATCTTTCGATTCACTACTGCGGGACGAAGCGCCTGTTCGGCGAGGTAGTTCGTGGCGGTGGCGTCGAAGTAGAGGAACGTGAAGAGAGCTGACCGCTCCCGAGCGAGGTGACGGGCAAAGCGCCGCACGTCGGCTCCGCACGGGACGTTGTTCAGTAGCCGATCGAACTCGGCCTCGACCTTTCCAATGGCGACCATCAACCCGTGCGGGCCGATCGTCGCGGCGTCGCGTCGTTGGCTGATCCGGATCGATCGCTTGAGTGTGGCCTTCGTGCTCTCCAGCCAATCCCGCACCTTCGGTCCCCTGCAGATCACGAGCAGACCGTCGATCCTGCGAAGCAAATGCGCGAGACACGTCTGACTCTTTGCCCTGAAAAACACGCGGTACGAAGGATGGCCATCACGAACAATCCGCCCTCGGTAATCGATCCCGATCAACGCTGTCGCTTCCGCCGTCCCTCGGCCGCGCGTGATCATGTAGTACGAGTCCTCACGCGTGGCCGCCACATGGAGCCAGGCTCGGTTCCCTCCGACGCGCCAGCCCGCTTCGTCCGGCGACAGCATCGGCCCGGCTCGCACTCTTCGTCCTATCTTTTCGGAAAGCCGCTCCATAATCCGAGCCAGCCGCAGGACAGCACGGTTGATTGAGGAGCGATTCACTCGCAACGCGAACACTGCGCCGAGTAAACGCTCAATGCGCTCGTACGAAACTCCGCACTCCTTGTTCAGCGTCGCAGACAGCGCAATCACCCGAGGCCCCAACTGCACTCCGGCTGCGCCCGTGGCATCAGAGATCTGCTCCGGATGCCGGTTCCGAACGGTTCTTCCGCAGTTCGTGCATCTCGCTACGTCGATTCGGAACTCAGTCGTCACCGGCACGACCGACGGAATATCCGTTTGCCACTGCCTCTCGCGATGATCGAGCTTCGCAGGCTTCTGGCAGTCAGGGCAGAAGAGCGGAGCCGGCACTTCAATCACTCGATCGATCGCTCGTGGCACGGAACGCGACGTCCGCCTGCCATAGCGTTTTCCGGGTTTCCGACCGCGTCGCTTCGGGTTGGGCTTCGGTTCTCCTCGGGAAAACGGGGCAGCCTGCCGCTTGGCTGCCTGCTGCAGTTTCTCGTTTTCCTGCCGCAGTCTCTCAATCTCCCGTTCTAGATTGTCGATGCGATGGTCGCGCTGATCGATCCATCGATCTCGCTTCGCGATCTCCTTTTCAAGGTCCGCGATGCGCCGCTGCTTCTCGTCGTCTCCCACCCAGCACTCTCAACGTCAGTTTACTCCTCAGACCCGGTAAACAGATACGTTAGCCGGGGGTTCGCAGGGAGTCGGTCTTGACGCGATTCCGGCCTCGCGCTTGCCGAAACCAATGGCCGCTCATATGCTTTAACAGCAAACGCGTCGCGCATAGTACGCAAAGGTCACAATGCCGCCTCCTTCGCCGCCGTAAAGCAACGGCACGTCGAGCGGCATCGCTGGGTAGATTATGTCCGCGCAGCAGTCAAGAGTAATCGTACCGACGGCCTGGCCGTATTCATCTTTAAACGCGATAGGTCGCTCTACGCCTTCATCATGTTCACGAACCTCCACCTCAACCGTTGTGGTCAGTTTGGTTCCCTTCTTTAAGCAGATACGGTCGATTGGTCGCTCGAATGTGCACCATGCCCCCGGTCCTGCAGGAAGCCCCTCGGCACGCAGATCAAACGTGCTACCGATGCCAGGAAACAAGAATCCACGCGTGTTGCCGACGGTGATATAAAATTGTATTTCGAGCGCATTGATTGTGGGAGGAATCGGGATATCCCCTACATCTGGAGGCTCGATCTGCGGCTTCGTTGCGCGCACTTTCGATAGAATAATGTCAAAACAACAGCAGGCGTCACTGACACACTCGCACGGCCCACATTTGCCCTCACTGGCAGTACCGGTAGAGAAAATTGCTTCGCGTGCGGGAGGAGTTGGTGCAAGCAGCATGGCCCGAGCTGCCGCCTTGACATCGTTCTTGACGTCGTCAATCGTGCTGCGGAGTACCTCATTCCGCGCGGTTTCAGCGTGCATTGCTTGAACTGCCGTCAAAAGCGTCCGTGTAAGTTCCTTTAGCTCCGCGATTGCGCTTGACTCTGCAGAAGGCGCCGGCTCGCCGGCCGTGCGAAGTTCGGCCAACTCCTTGTTGCTGGTTTGATCTTGAGTCTGGTCTTTGGTCGGGTTCTTGGGCATCTGTCGTTCTCCTCTTTCCTATACAGGAGTGTCTCAAGCATCGTCCGTCCCTACCAGCAAATTCGGAAGGAACTGCCCATGGTGCTGGGTCGAACTTGAGGTCGTTAACTAGTGGTCGACAACCTGCGTTACCACGATAGGTTCTGTATCTGTTTACCGGTTCAGAGTAGTTTATCGACTGAGGCGGGATCTCGCAGTGCTTCGACGAGGAGAGAGACCGCGTCAGCAGAGCGCTTTCGCCCGCTGTGGAGGACGGTCATGAGCGTGGCCTGAGCCTTTGCGCCGCGTTGCGCGTTGTTCCCAGCCGACATCTTTCGATTCACTACGGCCGGACGAAGCGCCTTTTGCAGGTCGCCTTCAGAGCGTCAGGCTGCTGGTACGCAGGGTCGGTCGACGACGGTACGGAGCGGATGGATCGCGCATGCAGACTGTCAAAACTCATTGTTACATGCGACGGCGCGCGCGCACGGATGCTCATTCTGCGGCGCTGAGCTTCATATACTCCCGGCCCATGCGCCGTTTCGTTTTCGCACTCGCACTCTTCGTCGCCGTCACCGTCTTCGCGCTTCCGCCCAACGTCGAGAAAATCGACTCGTATCGCGGGATCGATCAGTACCGGCTGAAGTCCAACGGCATGACGCTGCTGCTCGCGCCGGACCACACCTCGCCGGTGTTCACGTTCATGGTCGTGTACCACGTCGGGTCGCGGAACGAAGCGCCGGGCAATACCGGATCGGCGCATCTGCTCGAGCACATGATCTTCAACAAGTCGACGGAGAACTTCGGCCGCGCGAACGGGCACAAGACCTTCCAGGAAGTGCTGTACGAGGCGGGCGCGGACTTCGGCTCGACGAACATGACGACGTGGACGGACCGGATGAACGGCTACTCCACGCTCCCTTCGGACAAGCTCGAGCTGGCGATGAAGATCGAAGCCGACCGGCTGGGCCGGGCGCTGATCCTCGACTCCGAGCGGCAGTCCGAGATGTCGGTGGTGCGCAACGAGTTCGAGATCGGCGAGAACAACCCGTCCGAGGCGCTGGAGAAGGCGACCGTCGCCGCGGCGGTTCAGGCGCACCCGTATCACTGGTCGACGATCGGCTACCGCTCGGACATCGAAGGCGTGACGACGGAGAAGTTGCGCGAGCATTACAGGAACTTCTTCTGGCCCAACAACGCCGAGGCCATTCTCGTCGGCGACTTCGAGCCGGAACAGGCGCTCGCGCTCTTCGATCGCGAGTTCGGCGCGTTCAAGAAATCGCCGAACCCGATTCCGCAGGTGATCACCGTCGAGCCGCCGCAGGAAGGGGAGCGCCGCGCGATGGTGCGGCGGCCCGGCACGGTCGGGCTCGTGCTGCTCGCGTACATCCGTCCGGGCGGCGAGCATCCCGACTACATCCCGCTCGACGTGCTCTCGTCGATCCTCGCCGACGGCGTGAACTCGCGTCTCCATCAGGCGCTCGTGGAGAAAGGCTTCGCCACGAACGTGAGCTCGGTCAACTACACGCTGCGCGATCCGTTTCCGCTGCTGATCGAGGCGACCAACGCGCCCGGCAAGTCGCACGACGAAGTGGAGGCGGCGATCAAGGCCGCGCTGGCGGAGGTGGCGGCGAAGGGCGTGACCGACGAGGAGGTGAAACGCGCGCAGCAGCAGATCGAAGTCGCGGTGGTTCGCGGCCGCGATGGTACCTACAACTTCGCCTCGACCCTCGGCGAGGCGGTCGCATCGACGAACTGGAAGTGGTTCCTCGACTACGTCGACGAGGTGAACGCCGTCACCGCCGCCGACGTGAAGCGCGTCGCCGCGACGTATCTCGTGCCGGAGCACGCGACCGTCGGCTGGTTCATTCCGACCGCGAGCGCGAAGCGGCCGCCCGATGTCATCCCGAGCCCTTCGGCTGCGCTCAGGGCAGGCTCCGCGAGGGACCCGGGCGGGCGGCGCGCGGAAGAACGTGCCTCGTCGCCCCGCCCGAGCCCCGGGTCCCTCGCTCACGCTCGGGATGACACGAGTTTTGCCAAACGCACGACGCGTCGCGTGCTGCGCAACGGCATCACGCTCGACATTGTCGAGAACCACTCGCTGCCGACCGTCGCCATCCGCGGACTCGCATTCGCCGGCGACACCTCCGCGCTTCCCGGCAAGCCGGTGATTCCCGCGCTGACGGCGAAGATGCTGCAGCGCGGAACGACGAAGCGCTCGAAAGAAGAAATCGGCGCGCTGCTGGATGGCGCGGGCGCGACGCGCGCGTACAGCGCGGCGCTCACCGAGGCGCTCATCAACGCGAACGGCATGGCGCGCGACCTGCCGCTGCTGCTCGACGTCCTCGCCGACGAGTTGAAGAATCCCGCGTTCGCCGCGGACGAGCTCGCGAAGGCGAAGACCGAGCTCGAGAACGACATCCTGCGCGCCGACGACAACACCTCCGCGCGCGCCATGGCGCGCCTCAACCAGCTCGTCTACGCGCAGAACCACCCGTACTACGCGTTCGGCAAGACGGAGAAACTGGCCGCACTCGGCGCGGTCACCGCGGACGAGCTGCGCGCGTTCCATCGCGCGCGCTACACCGGCGCCGGACTCATTCTCGCGATCGTCGGCGACGTCGACACCGCGAAGACGATCGCGCTCGTCGAGAAAACGCTCGGCGGCCTCCCGAAGGGCGAGCGCCTCTCGCTGACGAAGCTCGAGCGCACGCAGCCGAAAGCGGAAGGAGTGCGCGAGGCCGTCACGATGCGCGGCAAGGCGAACATGAACATCGTCATGGGCACCGCCAGCGGCCTGCGCCGCAACGACGCCGACTACGAGGCCGCGCTCATCGGGAACGCGGCGCTGGGACAGAACTCGCTGACCTCGCGCATCGGCCGGCGCGTGCGCGACACGGAAGGTCTCTCGTACAACCTCAACTCCCGCTTCAGCTTCAGCGACCAGCTCGACGGCGTCTGGTTCGTGAACGTGAACGTCGCGCCGCAGAACGTGGCGAAGGCGATGAAGTCGACGCGCGAGGAGATCGACAAGTTCGCGCGCGAAGGCGTGACCGACGCCGAGGTCGAGTCGCAGAAGAGCTTCTTCGCCGGCAACTATCAGGTCGGACTCGGCTCGAACAGCGGCATCGCCAGCGCGCTCGTGACCGCCGAGAAATTCGGATACGGGCCGAAGTACCTCGACGAATTTCCCGCGCGCATCCGCGCCGTCACGAAGGCGCAGGTCGACGAGGCGATGAAGAAGCACTTTTTCGCGGAGCGCCTGCACGTCATCGTGTCGGGCGACCTCGAGAAAGTGCCGGATTAGTTTTTGCGCACCACGATCTCGGCGATCTCGCCTTCGCGCTCGTGCACGAGGGTGAGGTCACCGAAGGCGGCGCGCAGCTCGCCCGGGCCGATCGCGAACGTGCCGCTCATTCGTGCCGCCGCGACGATGATCCCGCCGTGCCGCAAGAGCCGCCTGGCCTCGGCGAACAGCGGGCGATGCAGATAGAAGAGGATGGCGACGAGGTCGAAGGTCTCGTCATCGAACGGCAGCGGCGCACTGGTCTCGAGATCGAGCACGCGCGCATCGACGCGCGGCTCACGCTCGCGCAGGACGCGAATCGCCTCCGACGCACCGTCGATCGCGACGACGTCCCACCCGCGCTGCGCGAGCCAGACCGCGTTGCGCCCCGCGCCGCAGGCGAGATCGAGCGCGCGGCCGGGCGGGAGGTCGCGCGCGGCATTCACGAGCAGCGGCGCCGGCTCGTCGTCGAGCGTCTCGCGCGTGCGATAGCGTTCGTTCCATTCGTCGAGCGTCACTCGCCATACAATAGCGGCATGTCCGTCCGCGGCGTCGTCCGCATGATCACCCGAGGGAAAGCGCAGATGCTGCAGCCAGGCGAGGAAGCTCCCGACTTCGACGTCACCGATCACCACGGAAATCGCGTGAAGCTCAGCGACTTCCGCGGACGCAGGGTCGTGCTCTGGTTCTACCCGAAAGCCGACACCCCCGGTTGAACGCGCGAAGGTTCCGGGTTCCGGGACCTCAGCGATCAGTACGCGGCGAAGAACGCCGCGATCCTCGGCGTCAGCTTCGACAACGAGCGCGCCAACGCCGCCTTCGCGAAGAAATACAACTTCCCGTTCCCGCTCCTCTGCGACACCGAGCGCCGGATCGGCCTCGCCTACGGCGCCGCCGACTCGCCGAAGGACGAGTACGCCCGCCGCATCGCATACGTCATCGACGAGAACGGAAAGATCGCGCAGGCGCACGCGAAGGTGGATCCGGCGAGCTACCCGCACACGCAGCTGGAAACGCTTTAGGTTGCGCAGTCACGCAGTCACGCAGTCACGCGGCAGTCGCTACCGCGAGACCGCGTGACCGCGCAACCCCACTTGTAACACCCCCACCTGCAACTATTTTCCACTCCGTACGAATAAGGCCTTCAGAAACCTGGAGGTAATTTGTAATGAGCGCGAAGCGGAAACGCAAAGTCACGATCATCACGGTCATCGTCCTCGTGCTGGCGATCGCCGGCGCCCTGGCCGTGAAGGCGAACGGGAAGGACAAGAAAGTTCCGGAGTCGCCGGTCAAGACGACCAAAGCCGAAGTGGCCGACATTCAGGTGAAAGTCACCGAAGTCGGGACCGTCGAGCCGGAAGTGAAGGTCGAAGTCAAATCCGCGATCTCCGGCAAAGTCGTCGAGATCATGCGGCGTGACGGCGACGTCGTGAAGCGCGGCCAGGTCCTCGCGCGCGTCGAGCCCGACCTCAGCCAGGCGCAGTCGCTCGCCGACACCAAGAACTCGCTGGCCTCGACCGAGATCCGCTTCCAGGAAGCGAAGAAGAACTGGGAACAGGACAACAAACTGTTCCTGCAGGGACTCCTCGCGCCGAAGCAGCATCGCGACACCGAGACGCAGTTCCTCGAGACGCGCCAGGAGTACGAAAAGGCGCGCGAGAAATACAACCTCGTCGAAAAGAGCGGCATCCCCATCAGCCAGTCGCCCGCGAACTTCCAGGGCTCGAGCGTCGTGGCTCCGATGGACGGCGTCGTCCTCACCAAGAACATCGAGATCGGCGAGTCGATCACCTCCGGCGTCTCCTCCTTCAACGCCGGCACGGTGCTCTTCACCGTCGCCGACACCTCGAAGATGATCGTCAAGGCCGGCGTCAACGAAGTCGACATCGGCAAGATCCGCGTGGCCATGCCGGTGCGCGTGACGCTCGACGCTTATCCGAAAGTCGTCTTCAACGGAAAGATCGACCGCATCGCGCCCGCCGTCCGCATCGACGAGAAAGTGCGCGTGTTCGACGTCGAGATCCGTCTCGACGCGCAGGGCCGCGAGCTCCGCTCGGGCATGACCGCCAACATCGAAGTCATCGGCGAGAAGAAGGCCAAAGTCCTCTCCGTGCCGGTCGAGTCGGTGTTCAAGCGCGACGATCAGGAGATCGTCTACATCAGGAAGACCATCGATCCGAAGACCTTCGCCGAGCAGTCGAAGAAGAAGAGCGACGGGCCGAAGAAGGACGACAAGGACGCGTGGAAGCAGTTCTTCGACAAGCGCGTCGTCGTCACCGGCCTCGCCGACAACGCCCGCGTCGAGATCGTCAGCGGTCTGAAGCCCGGCGAAGAAGTCGCGCTCGCCGACCCGACGGTGGAGAAGGATAAGGACGAGGACAACGATTAGTGGTTGGTGATTTGGTGGTTGGTAGTTGGTAGTTGGTAGTTGGTGGTTGGTAGTTGGGTTCACAGCCCCAATCACCAATCACCAGTCACCATGAGCGAGCGGAGCGAGCGAACAATATGAGCGCCGTATTCAAGTACCACGAGTGGAGCGAGTCCGCGCCCGAGCCGCCGTCGGCGGAGAAGGCGGGGAAGATGCTGATCCAGCTCGAGTCGGTCAAAAAGGTCTACGACTCGGGAGAGAACGCCGTCGAGGCGCTCAAGGGCATCGACCTGCAGATCGATCGCGGCTGTTTCGTCTCGATCATCGGCCCGTCGGGCTCCGGCAAGTCGACGCTGATGCACATCCTCGGCTGCCTCGACACGCCGTCCTCGGGCAAGTATTTCCTCGATGGCGAAGACGTGGCGACGCTCTCCGCGCGCAGGCTCGCGAAGATCCGCAACCTGAAGCTCGGCTTCGTCTTCCAGACCTTCAACCTCCTGCCGCGCGCCACGGTGTGGAAGAACACCGAGCTCCCGCTGCTGTACGCGGGCGTCGACAGCGATGAGCGGAAGGCTCGCGCCATGGCGGCGCTCGAGCGCGTCGGACTCGCGAACCGCGCGAAGCATCGCCCGGGCGAGCTCTCCGGCGGGCAGCGCCAGCGCGTCGCCATCGCGCGCGCGCTCGTCAACAATCCCGCCGTCATCCTCGCCGATGAGCCGACGGGCAACCTCGATCAGAAAACCGGCGGCGACATCATCCGCCTCTTCGAAGAGCTGGCCGCCGGCGGCCAGACCATCATCCTCGTCACCCACGACCCGTCGATCGCCGCGCGCACCGAGCGTCGCATCCGCATCGTCGACGGACTGATCGCGGATGGTGAGGAAATGGATTAGCCATGCTCATCCTCGAAGCCATCATCGACGGCATCCGCGACATCAGGGACCATTTCGGGCGCACGCTCCTGCAGCTGCTCGGGATCATCCTCGGCGTCGGCTCCATCGTCGCGACGTTCTCGCTTTCCGTCGCCGGCAAGGAAGCGTCGATGAAGTACTACCGCGTCAGCGGCGGCATCGAGCGCATCTGGATCAGCAACAAGCAGTCGAACAAGGTCACGCTGGACGCGAAGGCGAAGGCGTCGGCGGGACTCACGTACGCGGACGCGATGGCCATCCGCCGCGAGGCGAAGGAAATCGATCTCGTCTCGCCGGTCTCCGAAGACCAGATGACCATCCGCTACGGATCGAAGGACAGCACGCGGCCGGTGATGGGCGTGACGTCGTTCTATTCGCCAATCAGCTTCTTCAAGGTCGAGCGCGGGCGCTTCATCACCGACACCGATCTCACCAGCGCCGCGCGGGTGGTCGTGCTCGGCACGACGCGCGCCGCGGAGTTCTTCGGCAGCGACAACCCGGTCGGGAAGACGCTCACCCTCAACGGCGCCGGCTACCTCGTCGTCGGCGTGATGGAGGAGAAGTACTTCAGCTTCGACAACGGCGAGCACAACGCGCTGCGCTGGATGAACCGGCAGATGTACATCCCCATCACCACCATGATGACCCGCAAGGGCGAGCCGCTGGAGCAGGGACGGATCACCTTCATGCACGCGCGCATGAAGGACGTCAAGCGCCACAAGGAGGCGGTCGCGGAGCTCGAGGCCATCCTTCACCGCCAGCACGGCACGAAGGACTACGAGGTCTTCTCGCGCGTGGCGAACCTGCAGCGCAACGAGTCCGAGAACAAGATGTACGACGTCACGTTCATGATCTGCGGGATCATCTCGCTGCTCGTCGGCGGGATCGTGGTCATGAACATCCAGCTGGCGTCGTTCAACGAGCGCGTGCGCGAGATCGGCACGCGCAAAGCCGTCGGCGCCGCGCCGATCCAGATCTTCTTCCAGATGCTCACCGAGTCGCTGATGGTCTCGGTGTTCGGCGGCATCATCGGCCTCTTCGTCGGGAAGCTGTTCACGCAGGGCATCTCCCTGCTGACGCACAACCCGGCCGTGGTCACGCCGAGCACGATCGTGAACGCGCTGATCTTCGCCGCCGGCACCGGCCTCGTGTTCGGGATGTATCCCGCGATCCGGGCGTCGCGCCTGAATCCGATCGATGCGCTGAGGGTGGACTAGTCATGAACATCGGCGAAGCGATACGCACGTCACTCGCGGAGGTCAAAGGGCATCCGCTCCGCTCCGCGTTCACGCTCTTCGGCGTGGTCCTGGGCACGCTCGCGCTGGTCGTGGTGATGTCGGTGCTCGACGGCGTGCAGAACTCCGTGCTCAAGGGCATCAATGACCTCGGCCTCGACGGCGTGGTCGTTGCGACGTCGCGCACGCCGGTCGATCGCGTCGAGCGCGCGAAGGCGCATCTGTCGCGCGGGCTGCGCATCGAGGACATCAAGGCCTTCGAGGGAGCGACGAACATCGAGGCGATGACGCCGGTCGGAGAGACGCGCGCGGTCGTCACCGCCGGCAACGCGACGCGGCGCATCGACGTCTACGGCGTCACTCCCGATTTCCGCGAGATCCGCAACCGCAGCCTCACCGCCGGCCGTTTCATCAGCCGCCGCGACGTCGACACCGCGGCCTCCGTGGCCGTCCTCGGCTTCAACCTCAAGCGCCAGCTCTTCGGCGGCGAGGACGCGATCGGCCGCCAGATCAACCTCGGCGGGCGTCGGCTCACTGTCGTCGGCATCGGCGCGAAGATGGGCAACGAGTTCGTCGACGACGACGACTTCCGCAAGGAGATGGGCGGCGCGTACGTGCCGTGGACCGTCTACCGCGACATGTTCGGCCGCGCGAACGCGATCTCGTACATGCTCGCGAAAGCGACGTCGCCGGAGAAGAGCATCGATGCCGAGGATGAGGCCACGGCGCGGTTCAAACAGGCGCACAACAACATCGGCGACACGCGGATCAACAACATCGGCAAGGAAATGCTGAAGGAGCGCGCGCAGATCGACGTGATCCTGGGCAACTGGCGGATCGTGTTCTTCTCGATCGCCGGCATCTCGCTGCTCATCGGCGGCGTCGGGATTTTCTCCGTGCTGAAGATCTCGATCTCCGAGCGGCTCTTCGAGATCGGCCTGCGGAAGTCGATGGGCGCCTCGGACAGCGCGATCTTCATGCAGTTCCTGATCGAGTCGGTGACGCTCTCCGTCGTCGGCGCCGCGATCGGCCTCGGCCTCGGCATCGGCGTCGTCGGCGCGATCGCGCAGTTCTTCCCCGCGGGTCTTCCCGTGTCGGCATTCGGCGTCGTCGTCTCGACCGGCTTCGCCGTCGCCGTCGGATTGTTTGCGGGACTGTATCCGTCGCTGACGGCCTCGCGCCTCACGCCCGTCGACGCGCTGCGCGGTTGACAGATCATCCTCTCGCTGCCCCCTGACACGGGGAATTTAGCAACTGCGTCACTCCTACTCGCATGGAAGCGAAGAATCGCGCCATGCGGACTGTGCTGACTGCTTTCCTGCTGCCTGTCTTCGCAATGTCCGGCTGCAAGGCGCGCGAGGAGGTGGTATCGCAGCCCGAAGTCCAACACGCGGACGTAGTCGTGGCGGCTGAATTCCGCGAAGGAGTGGCCGCAAATTCAGCGGCGCTGGAATCGTTTCCGGTTGGCGATGCAACCTCGGCCGAGAACTATTACAAGGACATCGCGAAAGCGAACATCCTCGGCTTTCCCAACGAAATGCCGCCGGCCAACCTCGCGGAAGTCATCACTTACGGAGGGTATCAGGGCCTTACCATCGAGGACATCGAGCGACTCGAGTCGAGCGTTCTCCACGATGCCGCCGTGCTTCGGACGAAGGTCTCGGACCAGGCCGCGTTCGATCAGGCGTTCAGCACGTCTCCGATTGTGCCCGGGGACATTCTATCCGTGCGCTTCTTTTCGCCCAAGATTACGGATGTCTCAGGACGCCAGTTTCCGACCGGCGAGTTTGAACGGCCGCGGCTGGGCTGGAGAAAAGTCGTCCGTTTGCTCCCGCGTAGAGGATCAGCGGCGCAGCAGCACTCCGTGACAGCCATTCATCTCCTCTTCAATTTCTTCGCTGACCCTGCCGCCGCCGATCCGTTCAAGGGCCATTCCGTCAACAATCAGGCGATTTTCGTTCAGCAGTCCGGCAAGGCTTTCTTCATGGTGTTCGGTCCGCTGAACGAGACCTCGACGTCCGGCCAGCGCATCACGTTCTTGACCGCGAGTTTCGACGCCAGAGATCCGACAATCGACCACGGCGTCGCGCAATATCACGTGCCGCGCGCCTGCGAGCAGTGTCACAGCCGCGTCGTCAGGCTGAACTTCCTCGATACGGATCACTGGTACGACCGTGTTCAGAATGGAGATGACTTCGCCGCTTTGCGAAGTAATAGCGTCGGTGTTCTGGCGGACGGCGGAAAGATCATCGCCGACGGCGGCGCGCAAGCGTCGACGCCGGAGTTCGCGAAAGCGTTCGAAGCGGTGCGTACACTCAACCAGGAAGTGCTGGCGCAGAACAGACTCGCCGGTACCGGCTCCCTTCAGGCTCGTGCCGCAGAAAAGTGGGTGAACCTCCATGCTGCCGATTCGGGCTACATCCCACCTCTGCGAAGAGGACTTCCCGGTACGCCGCCGTGGGACGACTCACGGGAACTCGACAGGCAACTCCTTCCGTTGCTCAATCGCTATTGCTACCGGTGTCATGGCTCGATCGGCTACAACGTCTTCGATCGCGTGCAGGTCAGGGGTCGAGCCGATCTCATGGCGGATCGCATCGAAGTGCCGTCACCGATTGCCGGAATGCCTCTCGACCGCGACCTCCCACCGGCGGACATCTCACGAGTTGTTTGCCTGCTCAGACACCTCAACGCCGAAGTCACGGGCGTCGTGACGCCACCGAATTGTCCATGAAAGGGTGAACGCAATGCGCAAGACTCTGTCGCTTCTCGTCCTCCTCGCCGTGACCGCTCCGACATCTGCGCAGCAGAAATGGGCGCTGCTGGATGGAATTACGACAATCGCCCTCGCGGAAGATGAACTTGCTCGCCACGAGATTCAGATTCTCTCTTCGACGCGCACGAGCGATCCGTCGGAAATCGTGACCGGACTCGGCTTCGTAGTGAAGCCGCGCTTCGCCACGATCACGATCGCCGCGAACGGCTCAATCTCCGACATGCAGGGCGAACTGCGCAACGTCGGACGGCTGGAGATGTCGTCGCGCGCGAACGTCCTGCGCCTCACCGAGTTTGCAATTGTTTATGACGGAGCGGGAGCGCAAAAGCGGCTGCTACTCCTGAGCAAGCCTTACTCGAACGCAGTTGCAGAAGCGCTGATGAGCGCATCGGCGGAGACGCTGAATTTCTCGCCCGAGTCGAAAACGCTGCGTCTCCCGCCAACGCCGTTGCTGTTGACCGAAGCCGGGGCGCAACAGCTCGGACTCGCTCCCGGCCTCTATCCGATCGGAATCCTGGCGTTCAGTGTCAGCGTCAAACCGGGACCGGCAAACGGAGCCGCGAAGACGCCCGCGCCTGCGCAGGCGGCCGCTACGCGCGCCGATCTGACATTTTGCTCGCTCGACACGTTCTCATACCGCGGACGCTCCGGCGATCTCGCGGCATTCTCCATGACGACGACCTCGTGGAATGTCGGCAACATACCTCTTGCCTGGTGGCGTGCACCGGACTGGCGCCATCCATACATCGTCATGAACATTTATCGGATCCGTGACGATCGTTTCGAGCAGATCGGAGAGAGCTGGGTCAAGCACGGCTTCTTCGCGGCGTCGAACGATCAATGCGGCGGAACGTGTGATTTCGCGACGAACGCGGACCGGCTCGGCGTCGGCTGTACCGATACTTATGGAGCGAGCACGAATGCTTCGACGACGTATCTCGCGCCACGCTCGGAGATCGATCCGTGGGCGGGCTTCTGGGATCGGACGGACTCGCACCTCAGTGCGCCTGCACATACCCATGGTCCGATCGATCACCTTCTGAAAATTCATGACGCCGACATCGATCAGCCGACGAATGGAAACGCCGCGTACGTCGCCGAGGCGTATTACGTCCATTACCAGGACATGGACGTCATGAACAACGCGGCTTGGAAACCGATCCTCTATCGCTCCGGTGCTCCGGGCGGCGTATGGAATTTCGAAATGTCGGACGAGTCGACCTCGCCGAACATCGGATTCGCAATCGACGCCTGGACAGGTGCTCGCAAAACGCTTCTCGCACAGCAAATCCCCGTTCAGGAAACGGTTTCTCCCGACGGCCGCGCGATTCTCGCGGCGAAGTCGCGCGACCTCGGAAGCGGTCGCTGGCGCTATGACTATTCGCTCTTGAATGTCGATATGGACCGGCAGATCGACTCGTTCCGCGTCGCGATCCCGGCTGGTGTGACAGTGGCCGATCTCACTTTCCACGCGCCGGAGCATCACGAGATCATCAACCAGCCAGGTCACGTTCCGATCGATAACGCACCTTGGAGCGCCAGCGTCGCCGGCAATGTCGTCTCCTGGTCCACGGCGTCGAATCCGCTGGCGTGGGGGACGACGTACACCTTCTCGTTCACTGCCGATCGGGCGCCCGGCGATGCGGCGATGACGGTCGGCCTGTTCAAACCGGGTACGGTTGCGACAGTGACGGGTGTGACGACCGGTCCTCATTGAGACTCGCGGCGCGGGCTCCTGATAAACTCCCCACCACCAAGTCGCGCAAACAGAACCGCGACCGCCTCGGCGCGGACCTTCTGAAGACGGCATGAAAGGAAGTTGTAGGGCCGGCTCCCCAGCCGGCCCAGGCGGGACCGCCTGAGAGGTGGCCCTACACCGGCGAAAAATTCGCGACCATCAAAGCTATCATCGCCGAGAAACTCGTTGCGTTCGAGGCCTACGACAACCTCTCGATGCCGGTTTTCTACGCAACCTGCAGGTCTACATGGCGCGGCACATGACGGTATAATCATGATATGGGTCGCGCTGAGGAATTGTTCAACCGCATTGAGTCCGCGGGGGAAAGCGCGATTCATGCGCTAATTGCCGAATTCCAGTCTGAAAACCTCTGGCTCGACTTCAAACGATCGGCAGATGCCGGTGGCAAAGTCCGGTTGCACGTTGACGACCGGCACAACCTTGCAAAGGCGATTTCTGGCTTCGGAAACTCTGACGGCGGCGTCGTCGTTTGGGGCGTTGATTGCAGACCAGACCGGAAGACCGGTGTTGACTTGCCTGGCAATGTTGTACCGCTCAAAGATCCGCGGGCATTTGTATCGCAGTTAGAGAGTGCAGTGGCATCATGCACCGCGCCGGCTCATCGTGGCGTTCGTCACCATGCCATACTGCTGAAGGGTACAACCGAGGGATTTGTCATCACGCTGATACCCGCCAGTGATCACGCGCCGCATCAAGCAATCCAACCAACTAACGACCCGCGCTACTACATGCGAGTCGGTTCCAGCTTTGCGGCGGTCCCTCACGCTATTCTGAGCGGCATGTTCGGTCGAAGGCCGCAGCCGGTGATCGACCAACTCTGGTATAAACCGTCTGTGACAGTACTTCCCTTCCCTCCCAAAGGGGGAGGGAAAGGCGAACTAACGCTAAGCGGGACTATTACTGTAACCAACAATGGCCGCGGAATCGCGCGTGATCTCTATGTGACCATAGAGGTTGGCTTGCCTTCCCGGGGGAGTCGCTTGGGTTGCCCCGTGTTCGCCAGCAACTTATGGAGCAAGCATGAGCCAGGCAACGCGGTGCATTTCATTTCGCATGATGGCGTCCGATTACCGCCGGGAGCCACGTTCCATGTTAGCGATGTGGATGTGACAGTCAGAGTACCGCTTGAACGCAACTACGTTGCGCGAATTTCTTGCGGCTGTGATGGCGCCGAGCCCCGGAACTGGGATGTGACGGTATCCGCAGCCGAAGCCGCTGAAATATATGCAGAAGCCGAGACACTTTCACGCGAACACAAGTCTCTCGCCACAATCTTTAGCCGAATGTTGAGCAACACGTAACTGTTTAGTGCGTTCAGAAGAGAGGGGTGAGCTGACGAGGAGAAGCAACGCGTCGCGGACCTTCAAAGACATCGCGAAGCGAGACCGTTGGATCGGTGATCGCGATCGGCGCATCGATAAGATGGAGCAAGAGATCCGCCGCTGTGTCGAGAGAGTGACAACCTTCAGCAGGCGGCCAAGCGGCACGGCACCGTTCTCTGCGGGCCGGCAGCAAGCGTGCCTTGTCGAGACTGCGCAAAGACGCCGCGCTAACTACGCGGGATCAGTTCGATCAATCGATCAGCGCCCGGCACGTTGCTAACGGGCGAGGTGAACAGCTCAGTATCGTCGTCCTGAGCGCGATCATCGGCGCGATCGCGATCCTCGGCATCCGCAAGTGGTGTCGTCGGCGGTGGCTCATGCTCTGGACCGGGAGCCCGATCGTCCTCCTGCTGGTCGTCATCCAGTCGGTGATTCCCGATCGGACGCGCAACTCAAGCAGGAGTTACTCGCGCTCGGCATCACGCGCCGGCATCGCGTTGTCAGCAGCCTTTCCTGCCACCTCGAACGCAACTCGGACAGCTTCTCATCGTCCCAAGGAACCGGATGTGGGACGCGTAGGATGTAAAATCGCCTGCGCAGATCCCGAAGGAGTTCATCCATGACCCGCAGGCGTACGCTTTACTCGATCCTCGTCCTCTCGTTTCCGCTGATCGCCGCCGCCCAGGTTCCGACGATCGTCAATGAGATCGGGGAGCTGGAGTCGGTGCGCGATCCGAAGTGCTACGCCACCGCGAGCCGCCTCGAGGACTTCATCTACGGGACGCCGCTGGAGGCCGAGGCGCGGTTCGAGAAGATCGCGCTGCAGAAGCAGTTCATCCGCGCGCTGTGGGAGAAGGCTTCGGCCGCCGCTCGTGCCGAGGGGATGACCGAGATCGTGCCGGACACGCTGCGGCCCGTCCTGCAGGCCGCGGTGCCGTACTCGCAGAACGCGGACGGCTCGTGGAAGGTGAAGGACACCGCGATCACCGCGCGCGACAAGCGGCAGTACGGAACCGTCGCCTACGCATTGCGCGCCGTGCTCGCGGTGCAGCAGGAATCCCTCGGCGATCCGAAGCTCCTCCCGCTGACCGCCGACGCGGTCGAGCTGTTCAAGGAGTCGGTCGATCTCACCACGCTCGCCGCGCTGCAGCGCGCCGACCATGAGTCGCGCAGGCTGAACCGCGACCGCCTCGGCGCGGATTTGCTCAGGTCCGCGTGGAAGGAAGTCGTCAGTGGAGGACAGGCAATCCTGCCTGTCCAGACGACCGGCAGGATTGCCGGTCCCCCACCTGGCGAAAAATTCGCGACCATCAAGGCCATCGTCGCCGAGAAGCTCGCGGCGTTCGAGGCCTACAACAACCTCTCGATGCCTGTTTTCCTGCGCAACCTGCAGGTCTACATGGCGCGGCACATGTGGCCGGAGAGTCCGGAAGAGGGGAAGGCGTTCCGCGATCAGTTCACGAACGTGATGGTGGCGTGGATGAACGACGTGCTCCTCGAGGCGGATGCGCAGGCGAAGAAAGCCGGACATCCGCTGATCCGCGTCGAGGATGTGCACGCCGCGTTGCAGGTGTACCAGCCGCACGAGGCGAATCAGTACGAGGACATCATCTACTTCCCGCGCCTGCCGAAGAACGAGCGCGTGGTCATCGAGGCGTATGACCTCGACTCCTTCCGCGATCCCGGCATTCACTGGCTCTACCTCAGCGAAGCGATCAACGATCCGAAGTACAAAGGCACGATCGAGCCCGATCCGTTCGCCGCGGAGTTGCTCACCGAGGGCGCGGCGCAGATGGGCGTGCTCACCCTGCGCGTCGCCGGCAACATCGCCGGCGCCGCGGAGCGCGAGCGTCTCGAGCTCGCGGACCTCGGCAAGGCGCTGACGACGATCCAGGCGAAGCTCGACAAGCACGCGAAGATGCCGGTGCCGAAGAAATCGCAGAGTGCGATCGCGTCCGCGCCCGCGTCACAGGAAAAGAAAAGTGCCGGCAAGTTCTTCGACGACGTCACGGCCTCGAGCGGCATTCAGTTCGAGCACCGCCTCTCCGACTGGCTCGCGCGGTTCATTCGCGGATATACGGTGACCGAGGGGAACACCGTGCGGCTTGCGGTGCCGCCGACGTTTGGCGGATCGGGAGTCGCGGCGGAAGACATCGACAACGACGGCGACGTCGACGCGCTGATCCTCAGCGGCGCCGGCAACGCGCTCTATCTCAACGACGGCAGGGGACGCTTCACAGACGCCACCGAGGCCGCGGGACTCGCGTGGAAGCGCGCGGACGGAACCGCCGGCGAGCCGCGGCAGCCGATCGTCGCCGACTTCGACAACGACGGACTGCAGGACGTGCTGATCACGTACGTCGACGACGACCATCGCGTGTACCGCAACCTGGGCAACGCGAAGTTCGAGGACGTCACGGCGCGCACGCAGCTCGGCGGCAGGGGACTCGTCGGCGGCCCGGCGACCGCGCTCGACTTCGACGAAGACGGACTGCTCGACGTCTACATTGGATATTTCGGCGACTACCTCCACGGCACGCTGCCGACGCTCTCGCGCCGCAACAGCAACGCGCTGCCGGACAAGCTGTTCCGCAACAAGGGCAACTTCGTCTTCGAGGAAGTGGCGAACAGCGGAGTCGAGAACAACGGCTGGGCGCAGTCGGTCGGCCATCTCGACTTCGACGGCGACGGCCGCGAGGACCTGATCTGCGGCAACGACTTCGGCACGAACGCCTGGTACCGCAACCTCGGCAACGGAAAATTCGAGGACGTGTCGGCGAAGATCGGCACCGACAAGCCGAGCTACACGATGAACGTCGGCATCACCGACCTCAATCGCGACGGCCTCCCCGACGTCTACATCTCCAACATTGTCACGATGGACAAGGACGAAAAATACGTCCTGCCCGACACGAAGACGCGCATGAAGTTCAACCCCGCGAAGATGGCCAACATGCGCGTCGTCGAGGCCAATGATCTGTGGGTCTCGAACCGTGCCGGCCAGGCACACTCGAATGTCGCGTACGAGCAATCGAAAGCCGTCGGCCGCGGCTTCCGATCCACCGGATGGTCGTGGGGCGCGCAGTTCTTCGATTACGACAACGACGGCGACGACGACCTCTATCTCGTCAACGGCATGAACGAGTACGCGGTCTACTCGAGCGTGAATCCGTATCTCACCGATCCCTCGGGCAAACCCACCAACGCCGTCCTCCCTGTCGCAGAAAAGGAAGTGCCGGTGTTCTTCGTGAACACGAAGGGCATGCTGCAGGAAGAGACCACGCAGAGCGGCGCCGACCCCGCCGGCAACGCGCGCAGCGTCGCGTACCTCGACGCCGACGCCGACGGCGACCTCGACATGCTCGTCAACAACTTCAGCTCAGCCGCGATTTTTTACCGCAACAACGCGCAGAAAAACGGCAACCACTGGCTCAAAATCCGCCTCACCGGCGACCCCGCCAAAGGCGTCACCCGCGACGCCATCGGCGCACAGATCCTCGTCGACACCGCGAAGGAAAAAGCGATGTGGCGTGAAGTCTTCAGCACCATCGGCTACCTCTCCGTGCACCCGAAGGAACAGCACATCGGCCTCGGCACCGCGACGCGCGCGAACGTGACGGTGATCTGGCCGAATGGGGAGCGCGAGACGTTCAACGGGCTGGGGGCGGATCGGGTGCACAGGATCGTGCAGGGGACCAGATGAATGCAGAATGCAGAATGCAGAATTAAGAATTGAGAATCAGATGAGAATCGTGGCGAAGCCAATTCTCAATTCTGCATTCTGCATTCTGCATTCTGCATTCATTCTGCTCTGCGTCGCGCTGCCCCTCCACGCCGCCGACCGCCTGAAACCCGAGCGCTCCCCCTACCTCCAGCAACACAAAACAAACCCCGTCGACTGGCACCCCTGGTCTCAGACCCCATTCACCAAAGCGAAGCAGGAAAACAAGCCGATCTTCCTGAGCATCGGCTACTCCACCTGCCACTGGTGTCATGTCATGGACCGCGAGTCGTTCTCCGATCCGGAGATTGCGAAGTTGATGAATGACGCGTTCGTGTCGATCCTCGTCGATCGCGAGGAGCGGCCGGACGTGGACAGCGTGTACATCGCGGTCACGCGCACGCTGACGGGCGATGCGGGGTGGCCGAACAACGTGATCCTCACGCCGGACGGCAAGCCTTTTTTCGCGGCTTCGTACATTCCGAAGGAGAAGTTTCGCGCGCTGATCCCGCGCGTGCAGGCGATGTGGCGCGAGCAGCGGGAGCAGATCGCGTCGTCGGCGGAGATGGTCGTGCGCGCACTCGCGCCGCCGCCGCCCGGCAGCGAGTCGCTCGGCGCGGAGACGCTCGCGAACGGCTATCGCCAGCTCGCGGCGCGCTTCGACGCGGCGAACGGCGGGTTCCTGCCGGAGCCGAAGTTTCCGAGCGCGCATCACCTCATGTTCCTGCTGCGCTACTGGCATCGCACCGGCGACGCGAAGGCGCTGGAGATGGTCGAGACGACGCTGCGCACGATGCGCGCGCGTCCGATCTACGACGCGCAGCGCTTCGGCTTTCACCGCTATGCCAGCGATGCCGCGTGGCGCGAGCCGCATCACGAGAAGATGCTCTACGACCAGGCGCTGCTCGCCATCGCGTACCTCGAGGCGTATCAGGCCACGGGCAAAAAAGAATACGCGACGGTTGCGCGCGAGATCTTCACCTACGTCCTCCGCGACCTGCGCGCGCCGAACGGCGCGTTCTACACCGCGCACGACGCCGACGATCGCTCGCGCCGCGACGAGAAAATCCTCACCGACTGGAACGGCCTCATGATCGCCGCGCTGTCGTTCGGCTCGCTCGTGCTCGATGAGCCGTCGTACGCCGCCGCCGCGAAACGCGCTGCCGGCGTCTTCGCCAAAAACAAACTGGAGCATCAAAGCGGGCAGCGCGCGTTTCTCGACGACTACGCGTTCTTCATCTGGGGACTGCTGAATCTCTACGAGGCGACGTTCGAGCTGAAGTATCTGGAGTCGGCGATCGCGCTCGAGGACGAGGCGATTCGGCTCTTCCGCGACTCCGCCGGACGCTTCTACGTCACGGCGTCCGACGCCGAGCCGCTGCTCGTTCGTCCGCGCGACGCCGGCGACGGCGCGCTGCCGTCCGGCAACTCCGTGCAGCTCATGAACCTCGTCCGCATCGCGCGCATCACCGCGCGCGAGGACTACGAGCGCATCGCCAACGAGCTGATTCGCTCCGTCGCCGACGAGGCGAGTCTCGCTCCCGTCGCGTCGACGTATCTCCTCAGCGCGCTCGACTTCGTCCTCGGCCCGTCGTTCGAGGTCGTGCTCTCCGGCGCCGACGTCAGCGCCCTCCGCCGCGCTGTCTACGCGCAATTCGTCCCCAACAAAGTCGTACTCCGTGCCCCCCTCAAACTCGCCCCGTACACCGAGCATCAGAAGCCGATCCGGAAACGCGCGACCGCCTACGTCTGCACCAACTACCTCTGCAAACTGCCGACGAGCGAGCCGGCGAAGCTCGCGGAGCTGCTGCATGGCCGACGCTAAGAAACTGCTCGCGCAACTGGCGAAGATCTGCCTCGCGTTTCCCGAGGCCAGCGTCGACTTCGCGAACACGCACGCGATCTTCCGCGTGCGCAAGAAAGTGTTCGCGTACTTTCTCGACAACCATCACGGCGACAGGATCATCTCCGTCTGCTGCAAGACGCGCCTCGGCGAGAACAAGGACCTCGCGGCGCAGGATCCGAAGCGCTTCTATCTCCCCGCCTACATCGGCGTCCGCGGCTGGATCGGCATTCGCATGGACCGCGGGAAAGTCGACTGGCGCGAGATCGAGCAGTTCGTCGCCGCCAGCTACGACGCGGCCGCGCCGAAAAAGCTGGCCGCAGCGAGGACGAGAATTCGATGAGCGAAGGAAATCTGGTCGCCAATGCCACCGTCACCGTCGACGCGCCGAAGGACAAAGTCTGGGCCGCGCTCGTGGATCCGAAATCGATCAAGCAGTACATGTTCGGCACCGACCTCACCAGCGACTTCCGCGAAGGGAGCCCGATCACCTGGAAAGGGGAGTGGCAGGGGAAGCCGTACGAGGACAAGGGGACGGTGCTGCAGGTCCAACCGGGCGAGCTGCTTCAGTACACGCACTTCAGCCCGCTCGCGGGACTGCCCGACAAGCCCGAGAACTATCACACCGTCACGATCACCATCGCTTCCGCCGGCGACGGCACGCGAGTCTCCCTGTCGCAGGACAACAACGCGACCGAGGAGGAGAAGAAACACTCCGAGGACAACTGGAAGATGATGCTCGCGAAATTGAAGGAGTTCCTCGAGGGCTAGACCCGCCGCGCGGTATCGCGCAGGCGCTCGACGAGCAGCTCGCACAACGCGACGGTGAACCTGGCGAGCATCTGCGGATTGAACGACAGCGCGGCCGAGAGCGTGCGCTTGTCCCACGCGCGCACGGTCGCATCCTCGCCGGCCTTCACCGACACCGTGCGCGGCGAGTCGTCGATGAAGGACACCTCGCCGAGGACATCGCCGGGACCGACGGTGGCCACGACGAACGGCGCGCCGTCGCGCGTGACGACGATGTCGAGGTGTCCGTCCTCGATCGCGAAGAGCGTCGAGTCGGTGTCGCCCGCGCGGATCAGGTACTCGTCCTGCGCGATGCGCCGCACCTCGGCGATGCCTTCCATCCGCGCGCGCTCCTCGGCGGTGAAGTAGCGGAACAGCGGATGGTCGGATTCGGCGGAGAAAATCTTGTTCATCTCAGTGCCAGTGTAGCTGCCACTCGCAGCACGCCCCGCCTTTCGCGAAGCACTGCGTTTTCTGCACGCGCACGTTCTTCGCGCCCGTCAGCTCCGCCATCTTCTCGATCCAGCCGGTGAACCGCGCGCATCCCGCGACCTCGGTGGGAAAATTCACGAGGCTGATGCGCGCGCTGTTGTTCGTCTGGTCCGCCACCACCAGCTGGCCGCGGTTGTAGAGCGAGCTCCACATCTGTCCGGCCTTGCTGAGAAGCGCCGGCGGCGTCATCACCAGCGCGAAGAAACGGTAAATCCCTCTCACCGCATCGCCCGCGCCCTCGCGTCCGGCGCGGCGCGCGAACTCTTCCAGAGGCTCGCCCTTCGCCTTCGCCGCCGCCTCGGTGAAGCGGTTCAGCATGTGCACGGGAATCGTTTCCGTGGCGAGAATGGGCGAGCGGAAGCGTGTCGCGTACTCGGGCGGAAGCTCGGCGAAGACCGCGTCCCGCTGCGCCGCATCCAGCTCCGAATCGATGAACTTCTGCAGGCTGCGAACGGGAGAACCTTTGACCGTGACGCTCTCGTCGACCATCGTCGGGTGCCGAGTATAATCCGCCCGCCGAACCGCCGCGAGGAGGACCTGATGGAAGAGCAGGGGAAGAAGGAGAAGCTCGAAGAGCTGGCGGTCAACACGATCCGCTTCCTCGCGGTCGACGCCGTCGAAAAAGCGAAGTCGGGACATCCCGGAACGCCGATGGGCATGGCCGACATGGCGTACGTCCTCTGGACGGAGTTCCTGCGCCACGATCCGCTCGACCCGCACTGGAAAAACCGCGATCGCTTCGTGCTCTCCGCCGGCCACGCGTCGATGCTGCTGTACTCGCTCCTGCATCTCACCGGCTATCCCGACATGACGCTGGAGGAGCTGAAGAACTTTCGCCAGTGGGGATCGCGCACGGCGGGACATCCGGAGTACGGTCACGCGAGCGGCATCGAGACGACGACCGGCCCGCTCGGTCAGGGATTCGCGCACGCGGTCGGGATGGGACTCGCGGAGAAGATGCTCGCCGCGCGCTTCAACACCGGCGATCCGTTCCAGCCCGTCGATCACTTCGTCTACGCGATCTGTTCCGACGGCGATCTGATGGAAGGCATCAGCGCCGAGGCCGCGTCGATCGCCGGCCATCTCGGCCTCGGCAATCTCATCTTCTTCTACGACGACAACAACATCTCCATCGAAGGCGAAACGCGCCTCGCATTTTCGGAGGACGTGAAGAAGCGCTTCGAATCCGCGGGCTGGCACGTGCTGACCATCGACGGGCACGATCGGGGCGCGATCCGCAAGGCGATCAAGCGCGCGCAGCGCGAGACCGTGAAGCCGTCGCTCATCATCGCGCGCACGATCATCGGATGGGGGAGCCCGAAGTATCACGGGACCGCGCGCGCACACGGCGAGCCCCTGGGCGCCGACGAAATGAAGGCGACGAAGGAAGCGCTCGGCTGGCCGCTCGAGCCGGCGTTCCACGTCCCGCCCGAGGTGCGCGAGGAGTTCGCGCGCAAGACGAAGAAGCTCGCGCGCGAACGGAAGAAGTGGGACAAGGAAGTCGCCGCGTGGCGCGTGCGCCAGCCGCAGCTCGCCGAGGAGTGGGATCGCTACTGGACGAAAGCGCTGCCCGAGGATCTCGAAGCGGCGCTGCTCGAAGCCGGAAAATCGGACAAGGCCATCGCGACGCGCGCGCTGTCCGGCCAGGTCATTCAGAAGATCGCCGCGCTCGCGCCGTTCCTCGTCGGCGGCTCCGCCGATCTCGCGCCGTCCACCAACACACTGATCAAGGACGGAGGCAGCGTCGAGCGGCCGAAAGGCGGAGAGAAAGTGCCGCCGCCGTTCGAGGCGTTCGCCGGCCGCAACCTGCACTTCGGCATCCGCGAGCACGCGATGGGCGCGATCGTGAACGGCATGACGCTGTATGGCGCGTGGCGCTGCTTCGGCGCGACGTTCCTGATTTTCTCCGACTACATGCGCCCGTCCGTCCGTCTCGCGGCGCTGATGCGCGTGCCGTCGATTTTCGTCTTCACGCACGACTCGGTGTTCCTCGGCGAAGACGGTCCGACGCACCAGCCGGTCGAGCATTACTTCGCGCTTCGCCTGATTCCCGACATGACGCTCTTTCGTCCCGCCGACGGCGCGGAAGTCGCGATGGCGTGGGCGTACGCGATGCGCGCGACCGAAGGACACGGACCGATTCTCCTCGCGCTCACGCGGCAGAAGCTCGAGCCGATTCCGCGTCCCGCGGAGTTCGATGCAAAGCGCATCCTGCGCGGCGCGTACGTCCTCGACGGCTATGACAGCGGCGACATCACGCTGCTCGCGACCGGCTCCGAAGTGCCGCTGGCGATCAAAACGGCGGAGCTGCTGAAGGGCGAGGGGACGAGCGTGCGGGTGGTGTCGGCGCCGTCGCTCGATCTGTTCGACCGCCAGGATGCGGTGTATCGCGATCAGGTCCTGCCCGATCGCAGCCGCGTCGTCTGCATTGAAGCAGGCCGCTCGGACGGCTGGTACAAGTACGTCAACCACGACGCGCTGGTCATCGGCATCGATCGCTTCGGCGCGTCCGCGCCTTACGAGCGCATCGCCGAGGAGCTCGGGTTCACGGCGGAAAAAATCGCCGAGCGCATTCGCGACTGGAAGTAGGAGAAATCCATCGGTGCGGCAGACTAACCTCCTGACAGGAGGTTGCTCGCCATGCGTTCCGTCCGATTCCCGCTGCTGGCCCTGGTCGCTCTCGTTCTCGCATCAGCGCCGCTCTTCGCGGCGGACTACGTCCTCACCGCACCGAAGTGGGACAGCGCTCAGTCGGCCGCGGTCGAGGCGGCAGGCGGCAAGGTCCGTTACGCGCACGCGAGCGGCTTCGCGCTCGTGAGCTCCGACGATGCCGGCTTCGCGTCGCGTGTGAATGCGTCGAAGGCGTTCACCGAGATTCTTTCCGACATCTTCACGCAGTGGCAGAAGCCGAGACTGATCGTCGAAGCCGCCGAGAGCGCGGTCACGCCCGGGAATGAGACGTTCGCGGCGGTCCAGTGGGCGCCGACGGCCGTCAACGCACAGGGCGCCTGGAAGGCGGGCTTCACCGGCGCGGGTGTGCGCGTCGCGGTCATCGACGGGGGCATCTACAACACACACGCCGATCTGAAGGGCAGCGTCGACGCGGCGCGGTCGATGTCGTTCGTGCCTGGCTTCGCGTTCAACGAGGATACGGGTACGTTCTGGCATGGGACGCACGTCGCCGGCATCATCGCCGCGCGCGACAACAACGCCGGCATCATCGGCATCGCGCCGGGCGCGACGATCGTCGGCGTGAAGGTGCTGCACAACGGCACCGGCAACTTCGGCGCGATCATCGCCGGCATCCTCTACGCCGCGACTCCGATTGCCGAGGGCGGCGGCGGCGCGGACATCATCAACATGTCGCTCGGCGCGGAGTTCGAACGCCGCGGGGGAGCGGGCTCGCTCGTCAGTGAGCTTGCGAAGGCGTGCAACTACGCCGCGAGCAAAGGTGTGCTCGTCGTCGTCGCGGCCGGCAACAGCGCCATCGACCTCGGCCAGTCGCGCGACTTCATCTCCGTCCCCGCGGAGTCGGGCAGCGCCATCGCCGTCTCCGCTTCGGGTCCGCTCGGATTCGGACGCGGAGCGACGAACTTCCATCGCCGCGCGTCCTACTCGAACTACGGCGAAGGCGCGATCTACGTCGCGGGTCCGGGCGGCGACTTCGCGCTCCCGGGCAGCGCGCTCTGCAATCTGCCGCGCCAGCCGGGCGGCACGATCACGCAGTACTGCTGGGTGCTCGACATGGTGATCAGCACGGTCCGCGGCAGCGGGACGAGCACCACGTCGTACAGCTGGACCGCCGGCACGAGCATGGCCGCGCCGGCCGTCGCCGCGGTCGCGGCGCTGGCAAAGGAAGCCCACCCGGGCATCAGCCTTGGCGCACTGAAGACTCTCCTCGCGCGCTCGGCCGATGCCGAGACGCCGAGGGAGTTTTACGGCCACGGCTACCCGAACGCCGGCAACGCCGTTCAGTAACGCGGATTTGCATAGAATCGCCGCGATGCGAACCATCATCGCGGCGATTCTTTTTCTTCTCGCGACCTCCGTCCGCGGCAACTACCGCGAGTTCCTCGACCTCCCGCTCGATCCCGCGATCGCGACGAAGCTGCGCATGGCCGCGGCAGCGACGCTGAAGGCGTATCCGAAGCTGAAGGACGAGGACCTCGCGCTCTCCGCGATCGACGTCACGAACCTGACGACGCTCTCGCGCGCCGACTATCACGGCGACGCGCCGTTCTATCCGGCGTCGGTGATCAAGCTGTTCTTCATGGCTGACGTCTACGCGACGCATCGCGAAGCGACGCCCGACGCCGACCGCGCGCTGAAGGAGATGATCGCGGTGTCGGATAACGACGCGACCGCGTATCTCGTCGACATCCTCTCCGGCGAGGCCGCCGGTCCGTCGCTCGAGGGCCGCGCGCTGCGCCGCTTCGTCGAGCACCGCCGCGACATCAACCGCCGCTTCCAGCGGATCGGCTATCAGGACAACGTCAGCGCGATGATGAAGCCCTGGAGCTTCGGTCCCTACGGCCGCGAGCTCCAGCTCCTCGGCACGAATCGCGAGAATCGCAACAAGCTCACCGCGAATGCGTGTGCGTCGCTGTTGCTCTGGATCGTGCGCCGCCGCGCCCCCGGCGCCGAGGCGATGATGACGCTCCTGAACCGCCCGCTCGCCCCGCCGCGCGAGGACGAGAATCAGGTGAAGGAGTTTCTCGGCGAAGCCCTGCCGGCGGATGCGAAGCTCTGGTCCAAAGCCGGCTGGACCAGCGAAGTCCGCCACGACGCCGCCTACTACGAGCTCCCCAACGGCAGGAAGATGATCCTGATCATCTTCACACGCGGCATCGCCACCGACGTGACGCTGCTCCCGGCGATCGCGCGGAACGTGTTCGCGGAGATGCCGTAGGGCGGTTGCGTGGTTGCGCGGTCACGCGGTCACGCGGAGAGCTTTCTGCAGTTCGGCGGGGAGTGAACGGCTCGCAACCGCCACGCGGCGCATCATGCCCGGATGTTTCTCTTTCCGTGTGCAGCGCCGTTATACGCACGATTGATCGATCGTGCGTATAACAACGGCTACAGCTGCCAGGGGAACTCGCCGTTGGGCGGGTCGCGCGGAGGAGGGGGCGTGGTGGTGCCGTGGAGCGTGAGCGAGACGTACAGTCCCGAGGCGAGCAGGGCGATCAGGATCAGCTGGCGCATTCTTGTAGTGTAGGTACACCATGGCTGAAGGATGTTACCGGGCGGTGACGTTACTTCTCCGGATCAGGACGAGATGGCCAGACGGAATCCGTCGGGGTCGCGCAGCCGGAAGATGCGCGCTCCCCACGGCGTGTCGGTGGGCGGCAGGTCCAGCGTGCCTCCGCGATCCGTGATCCCCTTCGCGACCTCGTCGATGTTCTGAGTCGTCGTGATCCGCAGCGAGAATCCCTCGCCTTTGGCGCGGTCGCGTCCCTTCGCGCCGTCGTCCTGCGTCAGGAGGATTCGCACGTCGCCCGTTTTGAGCGACACCGCCATCAGCTTTCCCTCGCGCTCGTAATTCTGGTCGACCGCGAACCCGACGACGTCGCGATACCACGCCAGGCTTTTCCCGAGATCGTTGACCGTGAGCGAGGCCGCAAGGCTGACGCCGTGGAGTGGTTGATCCGTCATGACGACAGTCTACTCGCGCTGGCACGCGATCCGGGTGAGCTCGACCTTCGCGATGTCAGGCTCCTCGGGCACGTCGGCGAAAGTGCTGGCGGCGCCATGGAGCACGCCGTCTCTGACCGGCAGTGGTACGGAGATGGTGAAGCCGACGAAGCCGGTGCCCCACGTCAGCGTGGCTTCCTTCGCGCTGACGATCTCCCACTCCGCGAACATGAACTCCTGTCCTTCCCGTACGCCTTTGATCACGAATCGCTGCGTTCCCGGCTCCACCGGCACGGTCGTCAGCTCGAACGTCTCCGGCGGCAGGAAGCTCGCGTCGCGATAGCGCGGGAACGGATTCGCGGATCGCCAATGCGTTCTGTAGCACCCCAAAAGCGCTGCCTGCTCCTGCGTGACGGTGACCGGTTTTGCGGCTGACGGCACGGGAATCGGCGCCGGAGGCTGTTCTTCTTCACGGGCACACGTGAGGAACAACACGACGAGAAGCATCAGGGTCATTCGCACTCATGACGTTTGACGCCTTCGCTCTCGGTGTGGAAACCGCTCGACGCTACCCCGCCCCCACAAACACGAGCTCCGCGCCCGGATGCTCGAGCCACTCCGGCGAGTCGAGTTGCGCGTAACGCCGATCTCGGAAGCGCTGCTGGAGGGATGGCGGGAAGGGTGTGGGGAGGGTCACGTGCAGCTCGAGCTCATCGAACAGCTCCGACTGGAGGTCGGGAGCCTCGGCGAGTCCCCACAGCGCGGGGTCGGGATTGGCGACGGTGACGATGTAGTCGGCGTTGCGCTCGATCGCGAGGTCGGCGGCGACGGGGTCGGCGGGGTCGATGTCCTCGACGGTCCAGCGGAGGTGCGAGTGCGGGCCGTGAGTGACGATCTCGTAGGTGCCGGTGGCGAACTGGCGGGTGGCGGGGAGGTGGCGGAGGCCGTGGGTTTTCGTGCTGTAGACCTGCGCGTCGAGCGCGGCCTGCATGTCGTAATTGGCGAGGACGAGGTCGACGTAGCCCCAGAATCGGTCGCGGCGTTTGGAACGCGGGAGGCGTTTGCGGCCGACGATGATCAGGCGCTCGTACGCGGCGTCCTCGGGTGACAGCAGGATGAGGATTCGTTGCACGTCGCCGAGGTCTTCGGGATGTTGTTCTTCGACGCGCGGGCGGTAGAGGAATGCCACTTCGCCCCGTTCGAATGGGATCGTCTCGATCTGGAGCGCTTCGGTCATGAGCAGAGCATGTTCAAAGCCGATGCCGCTACACTTAGCGCCTCGGCTCCAATGACTCCACTCCTCATCGCAGGCCTCGTCCTGGTCGTGCTCGCCATCCCGGTGGTGGCGTGGGGGAAGACGCACGCGCGGCGGCTGCAGCACGACCGGCGCATCCGCATCGATAAGTTCAAGCTGAAGAGCCGCTATGCCGAGATCGAGCTCGAGGTGTTCGGCAGCCGCGACCTCGTGCAGGCGGTGCAGACGTACGCGAAGCAGCATCACGTCACCGTCGATCAGGCGAAGCAGCAGGCGCGCAAGTATCTGCGCGAGATCGTCCCGAAGTTCAACCTCCTCGCGTATTACCGCATCGGCGCGCCGATCGCGCGCGCGATCATGCACTTCTTCTATCGCGTGGTCGTCGAGCGCAAGCCGATTCGCGCCTTCAACGAGCGCGCAAAAGGCGCGGCGGTCGTCTACATCATCAACCACCGCTCGAATGCCGACTACGTGCTGGTCGCGCACATGCTGTTCAAGTTCATCTCGCTGTCGTATGCGATCGGGGAGTGGGCGCGCGTCTGGCCGCTGAATCACGTGTTCAAGTGGTTCGGCGGATACTTCGTGCGGCGCCGGTACCGCGAGCCGCTGTATCACGCGGTGCTGGCGAAATACGTCCAGACCATCACCAAGCACGGGGTGACGCAGGGGATTTTCATCGAGGGCGGGCTGTCGCGCGACGGCGCGTTTCAGAAGCCGAAGCTGGGGATGCTCGATTATCTCGTGACGGCGAAGCGCGATCCGGAGTTCACCGCGCCGCTGTATCTGATCCCGACCGTCGTGAATTACGACCGCGTGCTCGAGGACCGCAATCTCACCGAGGAGCTCCTCGGGCGCGAGGAACGCTCGTCGAAGGCGGAGAAGCTGAAGACGACGTTCAACTATCTCTTTCGCAACTCGCTGCGAGGGCTGTTCAGCCGCTTCTCCCGTTACGGCTATGCGATCGTGACGTTCGGCGAGCCGGTGCTGGTCGACGACTTCATCCGCGAGCATCCGGAAGTGCTCGCGCCGGAGTTCGAGAGCCGCAAGGTTGCCCTGACGCAGCTCGCGGACAAGGTGATGACCGAGCTCTCCGACGCGTTTCCGGTCACGCCGGTCTCACTCGTCGCGACGCTGCTCGCGCGAAACGACGTCATGACCGAGGAGCAGATCTTCGCGGGTATCCAGCAGCTGCGCGAGGAATGGCGCGAGCGTCCGTGGCTGCTGCGCGAGAAAACGCCGCGGGAGATCTGGAGAGCCGCGCATTTCGTGCTCACGCTGCGCCATCTCATCGTGCCGGTGGAGCAATGGCACGACGATCTGTTTGACCGCGGCGGCATTCCGACGATCGAGGACGCGTGGCAATGGAATCCGGAAGAGCTGCTGCTGCGCGACTACTACGCGAATGCGCTCCAGCCATTCGCCGACGTGAAGAAGCGCGGATGGCCGGATTTTAGGAGTGCGGCGGCAAAGCCGCCGCTTTCCAAAGCGGTGGCTACGCCACCGCACTCCTAGAAGTAACGCTGTCGAGGAAGCCGTACAGCGCGTCGAGCGTGCGCTGCGTCGCGACTTCGGCCTGCTCGGTCTTTGTCTCGGAGCTGCAGAGATTGCGCAGGAGCTCGCGCGAGGTCTGCGAGTGGTGCACGTCCGCTTCCATGTGCACGGAGAAGAACGCCACGTCGCGCTCGGCGGAGATGCCGTAGTTCTGCGCGAGACCTTCGATCTTCGCTTTCGCGACGGCGGGGATCTGCGACTCGTACGCGTACAGCGAGGCGAGGCCTTCGTGCAGCGCGCCTTCGCGGGCGAGCGACTTCATCGTGGCGATCAGCGTGCGCGTCGCGTCGTTCGGCGCGCCGGCTTTGACCTCATCGCGATCGAGTCCGAGGGACTCGCAGAAGCGGAGCCAGAGCTCGGGATGATTCTCGCTGCCGCGCTCTTCCTCGATCAGGTTCTCGAGCAGCATCTGCCGCGTGGCGATGTCCTCGGTCTGCGCGTGCATCGCGCTGATGAACGTCGGGAACGCCATCGCGTAGTGAAAGTACTGCCCGGCGTAGTCGCGCAGCTCTTCGCGCGTCAGCGTCCCGCAGGTCCAGCGCTGATAGAACGTGTGGTTGAGCAGGTGTTTGGACGCGATCCGCGCGTCGAGGGCTTGTACGGAATCCATGGAGTACCTCCGTCGTGTGTTGTGTGACGCGTGAGTGTACCCGATCACTCCATGTTCGCCGTCACCGTCATCGCCTTCCAGCCGCACGACGTCAGCACATGCGTGGTGCCGCTCCACGAGCCGTTCGCTTCGGTGAGCGTGCCGTACACGGTCTCGCCCGCAAACGGCGCGTTCATGCGGTAGAAGATCTGCTCCTCATCGAACACCGCTTCGATCGTTGCGCCGCCGCGCTGCGCGACGCCGAACACGCCTTCGCGCGCGAAGCTCCATCGCTCGGCGGCCTGATCGACGCATTCCGCCTGCATCTGCATCCGCAGTGCGACGCCCGGCGCGAAGCCGGCTGCTCGGCGGCGACTCGCCGAGCGCGTGGTCGTGCCTGCGGCGATCGCGTCGTCGGCACCATAGAAGAGCCGCGGCTTCGGCCAGGGCTCGCCCCAGATCAGCGTGCCGATGGCGTAGAGATCGGTGCCGCCGTTGCCGTGGAAAGAGCCGCCGCGCAGCTCGAGGAACCAGAACTCCGTGACCGTGCGCGAAACCTCGCGGAGCCCGCCTTGTTCGTATCCGAGAATGACGATGTCGCCTTCGCCCGTGCCGGCGGCGATCTGCAGCTGGTCGCGCGTGAAGTGGCCGAGGACGACGTTGCGAGGCTGCATCGCGTTTTCGCCGTTATAGATGCCGGCGGGCAGGCCGATGAGGTCATGCGTCTTCGCGATGCGCGCTCTCGTGGAGCGCGTGAAGTTGCCGCGGCCATCGCCGAAGAGCACGCGCACGCCGCGCATTGCCGGCATGATCACGTCGAGATTCGCGTCGCCGTCGATGTCGCCGATGCGCATCGACTGGCTCCCGAACGCGTCGCCGATCGGAAGGTAGCGGCTCTTCACGGTGAAACGTCCGTCGCCGCTGCCGAGAAGGGTCACCAATTCGCTGACGGTACGGATCACGAGATCGGTCGATCCGTCGTGATTGAGGTCGCCCGACTGCACGCGCGAGTCGGGAGTGATCTGCGGAGATGTGCCGATCCGGAACGAGGGGCTGGCGTCGAACGTTCCGTCGCCGCGCGAGCGGAGCACCGTCACGTCGACACCCTGGTGCCGGTGCTGCGCGTCGAAGACCTCGCCCATCACGACGAAATCGTCCTTGCCGTTGCTGTCGACGTCGGCGATGTACGGCCGTGCGCCGGTCGAGACACCGATGCCCGTCGAGTACATCCGTTGCGCATTGGCGATGTAGAGGCGAAAGCCGGGGGTCTGCATCGGCGGCTGCGGCAAATACGACGGGACCTTCACCGTCTCGCCCATCGTGAGGAGGTCGAGCCGGCCGTCGCCGTTCACGTCCAGCACGCCCACGACTTTTTCCCCTTCGGGAATGCCGAGATCGTGCTGCGCGGTCAGCGATCCGCCGCTGTTGAGAATCACCTGCCGTTCCCCGATCACATCATCGAGCCCGTCGCCGTTGAAATCGGCGACGATCGGGAACGGCGGACCTGACGAGACGACAAAACCCGGCTTCATCTCAGCCATCACTGCCGACGCGAGAGATACCGCGAGAACGGTTACGGCCGCGAGCTTCATACGCTCCTCCAGTCGGTAGTGATCTTACTCCGTTTGATAGACTCCGGGCGCGATGCACAACACTTTCAACACACTCTCCGAATTCGACCTCGGCAATGGGGAAAAAGGGCGGTTTTACTCGCTCCCGAAGCTCGAGGAAGCCGGCGTCGGCCCGGTCTCGAAACTGCCCGTGAGCATCCGCGTGGTGCTCGAGTCGGTGCTGCGCAACGTCGACGGAAAGAAGATCACCGAAGACGACGTCCGCACGCTCGCGAACTGGAGCTGCAACAGCGAGCGCACCGAGGAGATCCCGTTCATGGTCGCGCGCGTGCTGCTGCAGGACTTCACCGGCGTGCCGCTGCTCGTCGACCTCGCGGCCATGCGCTCCGCCGCGAGCCGCAACGGCAAAGACCCGCGCATCATCGAGCCGCTGGTCCCGGTCGATCTCGTCATCGATCACTCCGTGCAGGTCGACTTCTCCGCGCGTCCCGACGCGCTGCAGCTGAACATGGAGATCGAGTTCCGCCGCAACCAGCAGCGCTATCAGTTTCTCAAATGGGGCACGCAGGCCTTCAACGGATTCCAGGTCGTGCCCCCCGGAATCGGCATCGTGCACCAGGTGAACCTCGAGTACCTCGCGCGCGGCGTGCTGGAGAAGGAAGGCGTGTGGTATCCCGACACGCTCGTCGGCACCGACTCGCACACCACGATGATCAACGGACTCGGCATCGTCGGCTGGGGCGTGGGCGGCATCGAGGCCGAGGCGGGCATGCTCGGGCAGCCGGTGTACATCCTCACGCCCGACGTGGTCGGCGTGCATCTCACCGGCCAGCTGCGCGAAGGCGTGACCGCGACCGATCTCGTGCTGACGATCACGCAGCTTTTGCGTCACGCGAAAGTCGTCGGCAAGTTCGTCGAGTACTTTGGCGACGGCGCGGCATCGCTGCCGGTTGCCGATCGCGCGACCATCGCGAACATGGCGCCGGAGTACGGCGCGACGATGGGCTACTTCCCGATCGACGAGGAGACGTGCCGCTATCTCGCGCTCACCGGACGCACCGACGCGGCGATCGAGACGTTCCGCAACTACTACAAGGCGCAGGGCCTCTTCGGGATCCCGCGCAAGGGCGACGTCGCGTACACGAAGGAGCTGGAGCTCAACCTCTCCGAGGTCGAAGCCAGCGTCGCCGGGCCGAAACGCCCGCAGGATCGCATCGAGATCCGCAAGCTGAAGCCGACGTTCGTGAACATGCTCCAGGCCGAGGCGCCGAACGGATACGGGAAAACCGCCGCGGAAGTCGAGCGGAAAGTGAAGACCGTGATCGGCATCCCGCGCTCGGCGGACCAGGTCCAGGGCGGCGGCGAGCAGGAGCCGGCCTCGGTTCCCGCACATGGGGACACGCGCAACACGAGCGAGGTCTCCGAGTACGAGATGGTGAACAACCGGCCGTCGCCGGACCGCGTCCCCGCGGCCGCGCTGACCGAGGAGTTCCCGATGGACGTCGCCGAGCTCCATCACGGCGACGTGCTGATCGCCGCGATCACCTCGTGCACCAACACCTCGAACCCCTCGGTGATGCTCGCCGCGGGACTGCTCGCGAAGAAGGCCGCCGAGCGCGGGCTGCGCGTGCCGCGCGTCGTGAAGACCTCGCTCGCGCCGGGCTCGCGCGTCGTCACGGAGTACTACCGCAAGGCCGGCCTCGACACGTATTTGAACCAGCTCGGCTTCCATACCGTAGGGTATGGTTGCACGACCTGCATCGGCAACTCCGGCCCGCTCGATCCGATGATCGAGGAGGCCATCAACCGCAACGATCTCGTCGGCGTGTCGGTCCTCAGCGGCAACCGCAATTTCGAGGCGCGCGTGCACCAGTCGATCCGCGCGAACTTCCTGATGTCGCCGCCGCTCGTGGTCGCGTTCGCGCTCGCCGGGCGCATCGACATCGATCTTGCCAGCGAGCCGGTCGGCAGCGCGAACGGCAACGACGTCTACCTGCGCGATATCTGGCCGACGCTCGACGAGGTGCGCGACGCGGTGGCGATGGCGCTCTCGCCCGACGACTTCCGCACGATGTACGCGAATTTCGAGAAACAGAACCCGCTCTGGAACGAGATCCCGACGACGGGCGGCGTGATCTACAACTGGGATCCGTCGTCGACGTACATCCAGGAGCCGCCGTTCTTCGCCGACTTCGGGATGAATCCCGGCCGCGCGACGAACATCGAGGGCGCGCGTCCGCTGGCGATCTTCGGCGACTCGGTGACGACGGACCACATCAGTCCCGCGGGCTCGATCAAGTCGACGTCGCCGGCGGGGAAGTACCTGCTCGAGAACGGCGTGTCGGTCGAGGACTTCAACAGCTACGGCTCGCGCCGCGGCAACGATCGCGTGATGACGCGCGGCACGTTCGCGAACGTGCGCATCAAGAACCTGATGGTGCCGGGCGTCGAGGGCGGGGTGACGATTCACTATCCGTCCGGCGAGCGGCTGTCGATCTTCGACGCGGCGATGCGGTACGCGTCGGAGAATGTGCCGCTGGTGGTGATGGCGGGTCAGGAGTACGGCACCGGCAGTTCCCGCGACTGGGCCGCGAAGGGCACGAAGCTCCTCGGCGTGCGAGCCGTCGTCGCGCAGAGTTTCGAGCGCATCCACCGCTCCAACCTCGTCGGCATGGGCGTCCTGCCGCTGCAGTTCGAGGAAGGCGTCAACGCGCAGTCGCTCCTCCTCGACGGCACCGAGATCTGCGACATCACCGGCATCGAAGGCTCGCTCCGTCCGATGCAGAAAGCGACGCTGCGTATCCACCGCAGCGGCGGCAGCACCGACGAGGTGCAGGTCATCGTCCGCATCGACACCCCGATCGAGGTGGACTATTACGTCCACGGCGGGATCCTGCCGTTCGTCCTCCGGCAGCTGATGGCGAGCTAAGTGGAGGACAGGCAATCCTGCCTGTCCTCATCAACCCACTCCCGCCACAGCCATCGATACTCGTCCTCGTGCTCCACGAGCCCCTTCCGTACCGGGTTCTGCGCGATGTACTCGCCTGTTTTGCGCACATCTTCCGTCGAGCGAAGAATCCGGTCGAACGACTCGTCCTGCCACAGCGGTCCGCGGCGATTCAGAACTAGATTGATCTGCCGCGAGGAAACCCCTTTGATCCGTCTCATGATCCGGTCGAGCGTCCACTCTGCATACGGTGTGATCAGGATGTGAACGTGATCCGGCATGACCACGGCGGAATGTAGCCAGAACGTCAACCGATGATCATGAACACAGCAGGCCAGTGCCGCATCACGCGCTTCTTCCGGGAGAACGAACCGACGAGCCGTCGTGAACGTGACAAAGTACGTCCGATTCTCTTTTTCGAGGTGAGGCAGATGCCGTCGCGTGGCGTTGGTATCGATTCCAACTGGCACCTCTCGATTGTCCCTCGGATAACCGTGTTCCAGGCCCAGTGGAGGACAGGCAATCCTGCCTGTCCTGTTTCAAGCCCTGAAGCACCAGGGACAGGCAGGATTGCCTGTCCTCCACTCCACGTCTGCTAGAGTCGCGCGCGCATGCGTAAACTGCTCGTTCTCGCCACGCTCATCACCCTCCCTCTGCTCGCGCAGAAAAAGCAGCTCACGTTCGATGCGTTGTATGACCCGACGCAGAAAATCTTCTTCAATGGGGCGGTGCAGAGCGGGTTTCAGTGGATCGATGACTCGTCGTTTCTCTGGCCGAAGACGGATGAGAAGGGGGAGTTTGTCGAGTGGCGGGTGTTCGACGTCGCGAGCGGGAAGCAGCGGCCGTTGTTCGACAAGGCGAAGCTGCGGAAGGCGCTGGAGAACGCGGGACTCGGTGCCGAGGTCGCGAAGAGTGCGACGGAGCTCGATGAGCTGACCTTTGACGTCGAGAAGAACGCGATCGTGCTGCTGCTCGCGGACGATCTCTACGTCTACGACTTCACGCGCGACACGGTGACGCGCGTCACCTCGGCGCCGGGCGCGGAGGAAGAGGCGTCGTTCAGTCCGGACGGGAAAAAGATCGCGTTCGTTCGCAATCACAACCTCTACGTCGTCGACTATGTTGTTGACAGCGCCGGACGCGAACGGCAGGTGACGACGGACGGCAGCGCCGAACTGCTGAACGGAAAGCTCGACTACGTCTATCAGGAAGAGATCTACGGCCGCGGAATCTTCAAGGGCTACTGGTGGAGCCCCGACTCCTCGCGCATCGCGTACCTGCAGCTCGACGAGCGGCCGGTGCCGGACTACACGATCGTCGATCACATCCCGTATCGCCTCGACGTGAGGGTCTACGACTATCCGAAACCCGGGGACCCGAATCCGCGCGCGAAGCTGTTCGTCGTCCCCGCGAGCGGCGGGCCAGTTGTGGGCGTAGACAACGAGCGCTACTCCGCCGGCGAGCTCCTGATCGTCAACGTCGCGTGGAACGGCGGCACGCTCGCGTATCAGGTGCAGAACCGCGAGCAGACGTGGCTCGACCTCGTGTTCGCGGGTGCCGATGGCGCGAGCCGAGCCGTGCTGCGCGAGACGACAAAGGCGTGGGTCGATCCGCTCGCGAATCCGACCTGGTTGCCTGATGGGTCGTTCCTCTGGCAGAGCGAGCGCACCGGCTTCCGCCATCTCTATCACTACAGGAGCGACGGCACGCTGATCCGCCAGGTGACGAACGGCGAGTGGGAAGTGCGCGAGCTCCACGGCGCCGATGCGGCGTACGCCTATTTTTCGGGAACGGTGCGGAGCGCGATCGGACAGGACGTCTATCGCGTGAAGCTCGACGGCAGTGGACTGCAGCGATTGTCGGTCGAAGCGGGGACGCACGCGGCGACGTTCAGTCCGTCGATGGCGCATTACGCCGACAAGTGGAGCGACGTCCACACGCCCGATCAGGTGCGCGTGTACCGCGCCGACGGGAAGCTCGCGCGCGTCGTCGACGAGAACCGCGTCGCCGCGCTGGCGGCGTACGACCTCCCGAAGCCGGAGCTGCTGCAGGTGAAGACGCGCGACGGTTTCGTGATGGACGCGATGATCATCAAGCCGACGAACTTCGACCCGAGGAAAAAGTATCCGGTCTATCAGCCGCTCTACGCCGGGCCGCACGCGCAGCGCGTGCGCAATGCGTGGGACAGCGCGGCGACGCGCGGTCTGTTTCACTCGCTGGTCGCGCAGCAGGGCGTGATCGTGTGGGTGTGTGACAACCGCTCGGCGAGCGGCAAGGGCGCGGTGTCGGCGTGGCCGGTGTACAAGAACCTCGGCGAGCTCGAGCTGCGCGACATCGAGGACGGGATCGCGTGGCTGAAGCAGCAGCCGTTCATCGACGGCAGCCGGGTCATGATCCACGGCTGGAGCTACGGCGGGTTCATGGTCAGCTACGCGATGACGCACAGCACGACGTTCTCGAGCGGCATCGCCGGCGGCACGGTCTCCGACTGGCGCGACTACGACAGCATCTACACCGAACGCCTGATGCTCATGCCGCAGAACAATCCCGACGGCTACCGGAAGAGCTCTCCGCGCTTCGACGCGAAGAACCTGCACGGCCGCCTCCTCCTCATCCACGGCACGACCGACGACAACGTGCACGCGCAGAACACGTATCAGTTCGCGTACGAGCTGCAGCGCGAGGGGAAAGTGTTCGACATGATGATGTACCCCCGCACGAAGCACGGCGTGACGGACAAGAAGACGATCGCGCACATGCAGAAGACGGTGCTGGAGTTCGTGCGGAGGAATTTGTTGGAATCACGGTGATCCGTGTTCCGTTGACCGTGACCCGGGCAGTCGGAACACGGACCGCCTTTCTGGCGCGTCGTTCGCAAATTACGAGCACATGAGCAAACAACACCCGAACCAGCAGTACTACAAGATCGGCGGAAGCGGACAGAGCGATGGGTCCGACCGGGCCGACGATCTGCAGAAAGCGAAGCAGGAGTTCGCGCAGGTGGAGAAGGACGCGAAGCATCCGGCGGCGAGGCGGGCGAAGAAAAAGTAATGGTGTCTCTCCACGAACTGGAAACGCGCCGCGCGCTCTCGGTCTCCGGGCGCGCGCGGCGCATGCCTGCTTCCCCCATCCGCAAGCTCGCGCCGCTCGCGGAGGCGGCGAAGGCGCGGGGGACGCGCGTCTATCACCTGAACATCGGCCAGCCCGACATCGAGACGCCGGCCTGCATCCGCGAGCGTCTCGGGAAGCTCGACGAGCGCGTGCTCGAGTACTCGCCGTCGACCGGAACGCCGGAGTTCATCCGCTCGCTGCAGCTGTATTACGAGCGGCGCGTCGGCGTGACCCTCGACCTCCATCAGATCCTCGCCACGACCGGCGGCAGCGAGGCGATCCTGTTCTCGTTCCTCGCCTGCGCCGACCAGGGCGATGACGTGCTGGTCGTCGAGCCGTACTACGCGAACTATCGCGCGTTCGCGACGATGGCCGGCCTCAACATCGTGCCCGTCACGAGCCGCGGTCGCGACGGCTTTCACGTTCCGCCGCGCCACGTGTGGGAGCGCGCGCTGACGCCGCGCACGCGCATCGTGATCCTCTGCAATCCGAACAACCCGACCGGCACGGTGTACACGCGCGAGGAGCTGGAGATGGTCGCGGATTTTTGCCGTGAGCACGATCTCTTCCTCGTCGCGGACGAGGTCTATCGCGAGTTCGTGTACGACGGGCGCAAGGCAACGAGCGCGCTGGAGCTGGCGAACGCGGAAGACTTCGTGATCGTGGTCGACAGTCTGTCGAAGCGCTACAGCGCGTGCGGGATCCGTCTCGGTGCGCTCGTGACGCGCAATGCCCAGGTGTACGAGGCGTGTCTGCGCATGGCCCAGGGACGGCTCTCGCCGCCCGGTCTCGCGCAGTTCATCGCCATCGGCGCCGACAACCTCGGCGACGACTACACCCGCGACGTCGTCGCCGAGTACCAGCGCCGCCGCGACGTGCTGCACGAAGGCCTGACCTCGATTCCCGGCGTGTTTCTGCCGAAGCCCGAGGGCGCGTTCTACTGCGTCGCGAAGCTGCCGATCGACGATGCCGAGGACTTTGCGGTCTGGCTGCTCTCCGACTTCGAGCACAACGGCAGCACGGTCATGCTCGCGCCGGCGAACGGCTTCTACGCCTCGGATCTCGGGAAGGACGAGGTGCGGATCGCGTATGTGCTGAAGGAAGAGGATTTGCGCGCGGCGGTGGAGCTCTTGCGCGTGGCGCTTCAGCGTTTCATCGCGCTCTCGACGATCTCGCCGACGACGTCCGCGTAGGAGCGTCCGCTCTCTTTCGCAGCCATCATGAATTCGGCCGAAGGATCGAGCCACGGATTCGGATTCGCTTCGAGCACGTATACCTTGCCCTTTGCGTCGAGGCGGAGGTCGATGCGGCCGTAGTCGCGCAGCTTCAGCGCGCGGAAGGCGGTGACGGCGGTTTGCTGGATGCGCTCGACGGTCTCGTCGTCGAGATCGCGCGCGGGCGCGGATTTCGTCTTGCGATACGCCTCGGTATTCACGTCGAACTTCACTTCGTAGCCGGCGATGCGCGGCATGCCGTCGGGCAGTTTCGAGAGATCGAGCTCGACGAGCGGCAGCGCCTCGGGGCGCTCATTGCCGAGGACCGCGGCGTAGATTTCGCGGCCCTCGATGTACTCCTCGAGCAGCGCCGGCGAGTCGAACTCGTGATGCACCTTGTCGATCTGCTCCAGCAGTTCCTTGACCGACGTCACGACGGAGCTGGCGTCGATCCCCTTCGACGCATCTTCCGCCGCCGGCTTCACGATCATCGGGAACTGAATGTCCTGCGCGTGCTCCTCCACGACACCTTTGTAGATGACGGCGGAGTACGGCGTGTACAGCTGGTGATAGCGGAAGATCTTCTTCGCAACCGACTTGTCCATCGCGAGGAACGATCCCTGCGGGCCCGCGCCGGTGTACTTCTTCCCGATGAGATCGAGGTACGCCGCGAAGTGCATTTCCATCGTGTCGTCGCCGGCGTACGACTCGACGAGATTGAAGAAGAGATCGGCCTGATTGCGCGCGAGGCGCGTCAGCGTCTGCGGGCGCCCGTCGACCGCGAACGTCGACGGCTCGTGCCCGAGCTCGCGCAGCGCGTCGGCGATCGCCTCCATGTCCGTTTTCTTTTTCTTCTTTTTCTTTTTCCCCTTCGCTACCGACGCCGCCTCGGCGTTCTCGCCGGGGTAGTCTTCCTGACCTTCGAACGTGTTGTACAGAATGACGACCTTCATCGGGCGGGCCTCCGGTGGCGCAGCGGTTTCTTGCCGGTCAGGAACGTCATGGCAAGGGCGGTGATGTAGACCGTGAGCTCGACCATCTGCTGGCGGCTGCGCTCGCGCAACGCGACGAGATCGAGCTCGACGAGGCGCAGCTCGACCGCCTGGACGAGCTCGCGGACGAGCGTGCGGCGCACACCAGTCCAGTAGTTGACTTTATCGATGATGTCGCGCCGGTGCTCGCGCAGGAGCTCCGCGGCGTTGCGGACGTCGGCGTCGGCCACGCGCGTGCGCGGCGGGAAGATGTCGGTGAGATCGACGTCGAGGGCCAGTTCCGCGATCAGCGGCGACTCGTCGACCGCGAAGTCGCGGTAATGCTGTTCGACGGTGTGCTCCATCTCGTCGGTCGTGACGTCAGCCTCACCGGCTGACCTTGTGGGCTCGGTGGTGCCCAGTTCTCGCGCGATGCGGTCGATGTACTCCAGCTTCCGCATCGCGTTCCAGCCGGCATAGCGCTCGGGCCAGTGCGAGTCGGGATCGAGCCACACCGCGAACGACTCCGCGAAATCCTCGTCGGGATGTTTCTGCGCGTACCAGCCGGCGATGTGGCGCACGTAGTCGCGCGAGAAGGGGACGAACGGATAGTCGTCGCGATAGGGGCGGCGGAAGGAGCCGAAGAGCTCGTGCCATTCGGGCGTGCGATAGAGCTCGTAGGCGTAGTTGAGCGCGTGTCCCGCCTCGTGGCGCAGGTACATCATGATCTCGCGCTCGCTCTCGATGTCGTTGACCGCCTCCTCGACCTGCGCGACGCGCGGATCGCCGAGGTAGAACGGGATGCCGATCACCGGCTCGCCGGAGGGACAGCCCCATTCGTCGGAGAGATAGCAGCGCGGGCGGAAATGATGCAGCCCCTTCGCTTCGAGCTCGCTGTACAGCCGCCGCACGAGCTCCGCCACCGGCGACGCTTCGAGCGAGAGTCCGAGCTCCCGGATCGGCACCGAAAGCAGTGCGCGAGCCTCGGGCGGAGTCTGTTCGAACGCGACCATGCGTGAGGCTGCTTCAAGATCGGTACCGACTACCGGATGGCGCGCCGCCGGCTCGCGTTGACGACCGCGGGCGGCGAATACGCTCCCGGCCCCGCGTCATTGAACGCGCGGACGCGGAACAGGTGCGTCGCCGCCGGCTGCAGAAGCGCGATCTCCAACGTCCGCCGGCTCGCGTCGATCACCGAGTCGACCTCGTTCCACAGCCCGTCGCCGATGCGAACCTCGACGCGGTAGCCGTCGACCTCCTGCGCGGGCGCGGTCCATTCGAGATGCGCGGTTGCGCCATCCGCCCGCGCGCGCAGCTGCGGCGCGTCGGCGCGCTGCGGCAGCGCGAACGATCCGGCGCGCAGCATCACGCGCGACGAGCCGTGATACGGCGCGGCGGTCTGGAAGGAAGAGTGAAGAAAGAGCAGCGTTCCGTCGGCCTGCGCCGCGATCGCGGATCCGAGCACGGTCGTCGTTTCGCGATCGAGCGTGACCGGTGCAGACGTCGCCAGCCGGTCGTCGATCGTCGCGACGCGGAACTCGGCGACATACGGATAGTTGTCGTACACGTCGTGCACCCAGCCGATGGCGACGCCGCCGCCGGCTCGCGTCACGCTCAGATTGCGACCGCTCTCCGGCGCGATCACGCGCTCCTCCACGCCGGCGGGCGAGATGTGCGCGGCCACGATGCCGCGCGCGTGGACGCTTCGCGCGAGGACGTAGCGGCGTCCGTTCGTGCCTAGACTCGCGATGCTGGTCAGGTCTCCCCGCGAGAACGTGCGCGGCGACGAGTCGAGAAGACGCAGAGAAGAATCGAGCGCAATTCCGGCGAGCTCGGTCGGCCCGCACGGGAATTCGTAGCAGTCGAACCGGTGCCACGCCACATAGAACCCGTCTCCGGTCGACGCGATCATCGCCACGTAGAGATTTCGGCCGAATGGAATCGTTCCGCTCCCGACGACCTCACCGCGCGCCGACAACAACGCCGTACGGAGAAGGCCGCTGCCATCGATGCCGGCCACGCCGTAGTTGCTTCCCGACCACGCGATCCCGGTCGGCGTAAACGACAGGTGCGGCGGCTGGGCGGGAAGGCGCGCGCCGTTTGCGTCGAGCGAGATCAGCATCTGATTGACGGCGACGAGGAATCCGCTGCCGTCGCTGGCCGCGATCGCGGCAGGGGAGGGGAGGTACTCCGGCCAGACGATCGCGCTCGCGGTGAGCTCGCTCTCGCGCCACGAGCCGTCGCGCCCTCGCACGCCCGCGCGGATCGCGCTGCGGCCGTTGCCCAGCTCTTCCCACACCACCAGCGTTCCGGTCGACGACGTCGCGGTCGCGAGCAGCCACTGGCGCGATGCCGCGACCGAGACCGGCTGCGAGCGCGTCGCGACGTAGATCCCGCCCGCGGCGTTCCACGACGCGATGATCTGCCGGTCCATCGCGAGGATCGTTCCGGTCGTTGCCTCGATCCGGTCCTGCGCCAGCGCGGTCCGCCCCACGGCATCGACGTGCACCACGTGCAGATAGCTGCCGACGAGGAATGAGATTCCCCACATCGTGCCGGTCCAGACCGTCGAGAAGCGGTTGGCGAACGTGATCGGAATGTCCAGCGGGCTGCCGTTCGGGGTGTTCGGCAATGACAGCGTGCTGCTGGCCGCGTTTCCGTTCGCGTCGAAGATTTGCGCGCCGCCGGTGGAGGCGAGCAGATATCGCGTTCCGTCGCTGGCGATCGACCAGTGCCTCGTGTCGCTCAACGCGATTTCCGCGCCGCGCCGTCCGCTCTCGTCGAACAGCAGCAGCCGCGGTCCGATCTGCGTCGCCACGATCACGGCGAAGCGCTTTCCGGCGCTCGCCAGCGCCGGCGACTCCTGCAGGAAACCTGAAAACAGCAGCGCCGGTTCCGTGACCGGCCTTCCGTCGGACGTCAGGAGACGCGAGGAGGCGCGCTGCCCTTCGTACACGATGAGGATGTTCGTGCCGTTGAACGCCATCCGCGGCGACCATCCCTCGTCCGCGATGACGAACGGCTCGCCGGACGGATTCCCCGCCGCATCGACGATGCGGCCCATGATCCGAAAGTCGACCGACGCGGCCACCACGAAGTGCGTGCCGGTCCAGACGGCGTCGAAGTCGTGCCGGACGCGAACGGTGGTGATCGGCGTGTCGAACACCGGCCGGCCGACGCCGCCCTCTCCTCCCTGCAGCCGCGTCACGCGGAGCTGTCCCCGGCTCTGCTCGCGCAGCTGCGCGTCCACCCAGAACAGAAACGCGCTCCGTCCGTCCGATCGCAGCACCGGATCTCCGGAGACCGTTTCGTAGCGCGTGCCCGTCAGCGGAAGGGGCGCGCCGAACGGCGGTACCTGTGCATTTGCACCGGTGCAGATCGCGAGGACGGTGGCGAGACACGCGATGGTCAGCTTCATACAAATAAATATGGCGGTCTCGACGGAAAGAGTCAATACAATCCTGTGCATGAAGTACTGGCTGATGAAGTCCGAGCCCTCCGCCTATTCGATCGACGATCTCCAGCGCGACGGCACGACGAGCTGGAACGGCGTCCGGAACTTTCAGGCGCGCAATTACATGCGCGACGAGATGCGCGCCGGCGACAAGGTGCTGTTCTACGCCTCCAGCGCCGATCCTTCCGGCGTCGCCGGGCTCGCGGAGGTGGTGAAGGAGGGGTACCCGGAACCGGAGGATCCGAACTGGTCGATGGTCGACATCCGCTTCGTCGCGAAGTTCCCGAGCATCGTGCCGCTCGAGACACTCAAGTCGACGCATGGCCTTGAGAGCATGGTCGTGACGAAGAAGGGCTCGCGGCTATCGATCCAGCCGGTGACGAAAGGCGAGTACGACATCGTCGTGAAGCTCGGGAAAAAGTGAGCGCGAAGCTCGAACTGCATCGCGGCGACATCACGAAGCTCGACGTCGACGCGATCGTGAATGCCGCGAACTCATCGCTCCTCGGCGGAGGCGGCGTCGACGGTGCGATTCATCGCGCCGCGGGTCCGGAACTGCTCGCCGAGTGCCGCACGCTCGGCGGCTGCCCGACCGGCGAGGCGCGCATCACGCGCGGCTATCGCCTTCCCGCGCGTCACGTGATTCACACCGTCGGCCCGGTGTGGCGCGGTGGAACGAGTGGCGAGCCGGAGTTGCTCGCATCGTGCTATCGCAACACTCTCGCGCTGGCGGTGCAGCACGGCGTGCGCACGATCGCATTCTCCGCGATCAGCTGCGGCGTGTACGGCTATCCCGCCGATCAGGCCGCGCGCATCGCCGTCCGCGAAGCTGCTCCGTTTCTCGATGCGTTCGAGCGCATCATCTTCACCTGTTTCGGCGACGAGATTTGCGCGGCATACGAAGCCGCGCTGCGCGCGTAGCGGTTTTCTCCGCGCGCTTCCATGCGTCCAACGGTGCGTGTGGAGGAAATCGTGAGAAAGCTCATCGCATTGTTCGTCATCGTTCTCGTCTTCGGCTGTAAAAAGGCCGAAAAGGTGTTCGACCTCGCAGCCGTCAACAGCGCCCCGCCGCCCGCGCCGTCGCAGGCTCAGCGCGCGGCGCTGGAAGCACCCGCGCCAAAACAGCAGCCGATGATCGTGCGTACCGCGAGCGTGAAGATCATCGTGGAGGACACGTCGAAGGCCGTCGACGCGGTCACGAAATCGGCCGAGTCGCAGGGCGGCTATGTCTCCGGCTCGCACGTCTGGCGTGACGGCGAGCTGCTTCGCGCCACGCTCACGCTGCGCGTGCCGTCGGCGAAGCTGACGACGATGCTTGCGTCCATCCGCGGCATCGCGAAGCGCGTCGAGAACGAAACCATCAGCAGCGAGGAAGTGACGCAGGAGTACGTCGATCTCGAGTCGCAGCTGCGGAATCTCGAGGCGACCGAAGCGGAGCTGCGGCAGCTGATGACCGACATCCGCAAAAACGCGCGCCGTGCGTCCGAGGTCATGGAGATGCATCAGCAGATCACGGCGATCCACGCCGAGATCGAGCGCACGAAAGGCCGCATGCGGTACCTCAGCCAGGTGGCGGCGATGTCCAACGTCTCGCTCGAGATCGTTCCCGACTTCATCGCGCAGCCGGTCGTGGAGCCGGGCTGGCAGCCGGTCGTGATCGTGAAAGACGCCAGCCGCGCGCTCGTCGGCGTGCTGCAGTCCGTCGCCACCGCGGCGATCTGGGTGCTCGTCTACCTCGTCCCGATCGTCGGCATGCTGCTGCTCGTGACGACCGTGCTTTGGAAGGTGTATCGTCGCGCGCGGACTCGAGCCGCCTGAGAGGCGGCCTCCGCATCATGAATGAACTGATCCGTTACTTCGACCGCATCCGCGAGCGCACCATGCGCGTCGTGGCCGTCGTGCCGCCGGAGCGGATCGACTGGACGTTCCGCGAAGGGAAGTTTTCGTTCGGCGACGTCATGCGGCATCTCGCCGCGATCGAGCGGTGGATGTTCGCCGAAAACGCGCAGCTGCGGCCGAGCCGGTATCCCGGCCACGGCCGCGAGCTCGCGGACGGCTACGACGCCGTCGTCGACTACATGAAGCGGATGCACGCCGAGTCGATGGAGATCTTTCGCGCGCTCTCCGACGACGATCTCGAGCGGATGTGCGTGACGCCGGGAGGCGCGGAGCTGCGCGTCGGGAAGTGGCTGCGGTCGATGATCGAGCACGAGGCGCATCATCGCGGGCAGCTCTATCTCTACTGCTCCATGCTTGAGATCCCGACGCCGCCGATATACGGTCTCACCGAAGAGCAGGTGAAGGAGAGATCGCATGCCCACCAACGAGAATGAGAATCCGCCCGCAACGGAACCGCCCGCGACGGAACCGCCGGTAACCGAATCACCCCTGGCCGAAGCCGCCGCCGCCCATGATCCCCACGCCGCGTTGCTCGCGGTCAGCACGTCCGCCGCACCCGGCGATGCGAAGAAGGCAGTCATCTTCAACTGCATCGTCGTGATCTTTCTCGAGCAGGGATTTCCGGAGATCAACGACCAGCAGGCACGCATCGTCTGGAGCACGATCGATGACGTGGTGATCATCGCCCTCGGCAACGGCATCACCAATTGCACCACCGACAAGGGCTTCAACTGTCCCGCGCTCGCGCCGGTGTTCGCGACGCTGAAGGAAATGAACCAGGTGACCGTGGTGAGCGACCTCGTGACCGGGCTCGCTGCGCTGGTGACGCCATGAAGGCCGCGCTCGCGCTGCTGCTGATAGCCGCGCCGTCCGCGCTCGCGCAGACCGGCGGCTGCACGAACAAGATCCAGGGGCTCTCGGCGAAACAGGTCACGGCCGTGATTTGCGACGGCTCGGCGCTGCCGGCCGAGAAACAGCCGATGATCGTCGAAGTCGGCGGAAGCCAGTTCGAGACGAACGTGAAGAAAGTCACGCCGGTGTTCGGCTTCAACGTCGTCGACGCCGAGGTGACCGACGCGGGGAAGGCGCAGGAGAATCTCATCCTGCTCTCCGGCGCGGAGTCGGCGACGCTGCAGTATCAGACGACGACGCTGCCGGTGAACGTGCTGCCGGCGGATCCGGTCACGGCGAAGAATCGCGTGCATTACGACTGGGCGGTCGGTCCGGCGAAGGCGCCGAATACCGATCCGTCGAATCCGACGACTGATGCGACCGATCTCGACTCCGTCCGCTTCACCGCGAACGGCGAGTACACGCGCGGCGGCATTTTCGGGATGAAGAAGGCGAAGGAGTCGCTGCTGCAGTCGAGCGCGACGATCGCGATCGATTCGACGGATTCGGATACGCCGACGTTCGCCGACAACAATCGCGCTGCCGCGGGCGTGCAGTTCACGAACCTCAACGCCGGCCGGATCTGGATGCACGGCAACGCCGGTATCGAGGCGCGCGCCGACAAGGCGTTTCACTCCGACGTGCAGAACATCGACGCGGTGCTGAAGGTGTCGGGCTGGGTTCCGCTGCTGCGCTCGTACACGCTGTTCAGCACGCAGGGCGAGTTCATCGCCGCGCCGCTGTCGTTCAGTGCGACGTACGGCTATCGCAACCGGCGGCAGCAGGGATCGTCGGCGTCGGGCCGCGTGTTCGAGGGGACGGCGCTGTACAACCTGTTCCTGTTCGACGACTACCAGGTCGCGCTCAGCGGGACGTGGACGGTGAACGAGATGAGCGACCGCGGGTCGACCGTGCCGCGTACGCAGAAGCTGTACAAGGTGACGATCTCGTATCTCGCGGACAACCGCGCCGGGTTCCGCGGCGTGGCGTCGTTCCAGGACGGCTCGGCCGGGTCGATGCTGAAGGACGTCCGCCAGTACTTCATCGGCGTCGGCCTCGCGAAGCTGAACCTCGGCGGCAGCGGAGGTGCGCCCTAGCGCACCGAGCGGCGTTTCTGGGGCATGCGCGTGAGCGTGACGTGCGTCGTCTGACCCGACGCGCGCGGTATGAGCAGCGTCGTCGAGAACGCGGTCAGCGTGGCCGGGACGTTCGCGGTGTAGCGCCCCGGAAGCGTGATGCGGAAGGAGCCGCTCACGCCGGCGTTCGGGTCGGCGGCCCATAGGTGCGTGCCGTCGAAGTAGACGACCGCCGCGGAGTCGGACTGGATGCCCTCGATGCTCGCGCCGCTCCAGAACGTGATGCCGAGGACGCCGGTGCGCGTGTCGCGGACGGCGGAGACGCGCTCGTTGTTCGCGACGATCGAGAGCGGCCGCGCATTCGCCCACTGCTGCATCGCGGCGGCGGAGACGTTCGGCACGATCGCGTACTCGGCGGATGCGTTCACCGGCGACGTGCCGTGATCGATCCACATCGTCACGAACGGCTTCGCGTGCTCGGTCGAATCGCTCGACGCGCCGAGGGATGCCCACGTGCCGACGCGAGTGTCGCGTGACGTCTTCAGATTCGACGGAGTCGGAAACCAGTAGCCGACGTTCTCGAGCTGTGCCCAATCCGCGCCGCGCGCGAGCGATGACGACGCATACATGAGCGGCCACTGATTCACGATCGTCTCGACGCGGTTCGGCGCCGGCGAGGTGATCCCGTTCGTGAGAAACACGATCGCGTCGTCGAAGAAGAACCACGCCTTCCGCGCCGTCATCGAAGAATTCAGCGGCGCGAGCTCCATCGCCGACACGCCGTTCTGTCCGTCGCCCGTGCCGCCGGCGAAGGAGCGCGTACCGTAGCCGTACGTGTCGTCAGCGGTATCGGCTTTCTGTTCGACGGTCGTGCCGGGAAGGCGCGTCCAGTCGAGGGCGGGCCAGACATCGCGGCCGAAATATTCATCGCCGCGCAGGACGAGGTAGAAGCGGCCGTCGGACTGGCGCGCGCCGAGGAGGTTCTCGCCGTTCGTGCGCTCGCCTGACTTCGTGCGCGTTGAGAACATCTTCACCGACGCGAACCAGCCCGCGCGGCGGTGCACCGTGTAGTCGGACGCGAAGTAATGGCGATGACCGGCGGGCCACGCCGGCGTGAGACCGGCGGACTCGATCTGCGCCGCGAGCCCGGCGAGCTCCGGCGGCATCGTCCCGCGCCACGTCCGCAGCATCATCGCGGCGGCGGAGCGGATCTCGCTCGTGCGCGTGGACGCGAACTGCGACGCCTGCAGCAGCGCCGCGAGTCCCTGGAACCCGGTCGTCGTCGGCCGCGCGACTTCGCGGCTGATCACCGAGACGTCGAAGTAATCGCCGTACAGCGACCAGCCGATGCCGTCGGCGACGTAGTCGGCGAACGACGCCAGCGCGTCGCTCGACAGCGTGTACGCCGTGCCGCGCGTGATGTGCGCGAGCCGCGCGACGTCGGCCGCGAACGTGCCGCCGTAGCCGCCGGTGTAGAGCTGCGCGCCATGCTGATGGAACGAGCGGTCGACCTTGACGCCGTCGCCGGCGGTCGGGCGCACGACGTTGTTGAGCGCGTTCGCGGACGCGGTCAGCATCGACGGGTCATCTTTCAGAAGCGCGAGCGAGAGATGCGTGAAGCACGACCAGACGAGGTTCTCGCCGGTCGGCGTCGGGCCGATGAGGCCGCGCGCGGTGGGGGAGGTGCCGATGCGCAGGTGAATCGCGGTGACGAGATCGGAGTACGTGCCGGCGTCGATCTCGCCGCGCATCAGCACGAGCGTCGGACCGAGATCGAGCGGAATGCCGATGGTCCAGAACCACCAGTTGCCGGTGGGGATGATGTTCGCGCCGTAGAAGCGCTTCGTCTGCGCGAGCGCGGCATCGATCTGCGCGCGCAATCGCGCGTCGCGATAGAGGCTCTGTCCCGGCGTCTGATACGCCTTCGCCATGACGAGAAGGCGCTGCGTGTGCGCCCACGGCGACCACCCGCCGTCGGGCGTGTCGCTGTAGTCGATGTCGTTCCAGCTCCCGTCCTCGAGCAGGAACCCCGGCGCCGTGATCTCGCGCGTCACCGCCTCGAGCCCGCCGAGCGACTCCTGCATCCGCCCCGTGCTCCGGCTCGCGCCGCCCGCGGTGTAGTAGGCGGTGAATTGCGCGCGGACGAGGTCGATGTCGGCCGCCGTGGCCGATGTGGCGATGAAGAGGATGAGCGCGAGTTTGTTCATCGAAAAAAAAGGACGGCAGTTACGCCGTCCTTCTCAACATCCTGACGTCTGATGTTACGCGGGAAGGGTGACGTTCGCCGCCTGCAGGCCCTTGGGACCCTGCACGAGGTCGAATTCGACGTCAGCGCCCTCGGGGAGCGACCGGAAGCCCTTGGCCTGGATCGCCGAGAAGTGCACGAACACGTCCTCGCCGCTGTTGGTCGTGATGAAGCCGAAACCCTTCGCATCGTTGAACCATTTGACTTTACCGGTGCTGCGCATACCTCGAGTTCTCCTTCTGTGTTGCAGATTCCGTGTTTCCAAAGTTATCCGGAGTACGTGTGTCGAACGCAACTTTCGCTCCCTCAAATAAATTTCAGGTCGTAACTTCTGTAACGGCCGTCGCGTCGGACCACCAAACGAAAGGAGATCCCCGATGCGCGTTCTGGCGATCCTGTTGCTCTCGGCCCTCTCCACCGTCCCTCGCGAATGGAGGGACAGCATCCGCGACGTCTACATCGACGGGAAGCTCCAGCGCGGCGCGCAGACGCTGGTCACCAGCTCGCCGCGCATGTTCGCGGTCGTCTGCGGCGACGAGGTCGTGTTCTTCGATCCGGAGTCGGACGCCGTTTCGCGCGCTCCGAAGTCGGCGTTCACGTTCGCGGCCGATCGCCTCACCGCCACGACCGCACCCGATTTGAACGGCGAACGCGCCGGCGCGGTGGTGAAAGTGAACGACACGACCTACCTCGCGACGCTGAACGGCAGGACCGTGCTCGTCACCGGGCATCAGGGGAAGGCCGGTCCGATGACGCTCGAGGAGTTGTGGCAGACCGCGCCGGTGTGGCGCGCGATCTCCGATCAGTACGAGCCCGACGCCGCCACGATCGAGCGGCTGCGCGCGATCGACGAGCCGGTGCGGCTGCAGATCGTGCTCGCGACGTGGTGCGGCGACAGCCGTCAGCACGTGCCGCGTCTTCTCAAGGCGATCACGCGCGCGGCGAATCCGAATCTCAGCGTCGAGCTGCTGAGTCTCGGCCAGGATTTCACGGAGCCGGTCGAGCTCGTGCAGCGCGAGAACATCACCAACGTGCCGACGGTGGTCGTGCGCCGCGGCGAGAAAGAGATCGGACGCTTCGTCGAGACGCCGGCCGGCGCGACCATCGAAGCCGATATCGCCGACATCGCGCAGGGCACGCCAAAGCCGCATGCCGGACGCCACGAGCGCGGCGCGCTGGTCACGCGCGGAACGTACGTGCTGCGCGACGCGAAGCGGCGCGCGATCGGGACGGAGGATTTCGAGGTGTACGAGAAGCTCGTGCACAGCGTGATCCGCAAACGCGACGGCACGTCGACGGAAACGTTCGCCGCCAAGACGTGGGTCGAGGTCACGCATCGCGCGGCGACGACGACGCGCACGCGCTACCGCCACACGGGCGAGCAGTGGACCGCCGAGTCGCGCGGCGCGGACGGAGGGATCATCAATCAGACGCTCGTCACACCGGCCGCGCTCGTGACTCCGGCGACGGTGACGTATGCGTGGGCGCGAGACGCCGCACGCGCGTACGTGATCCGCGAGACCGGCATGGGCGAAGTGCGCGACGCGAAGTTCCGGATCGCCGAGGGCGACGTGCCGAAGTACGTGCGGCTGGAGGATGGCTCGACGCGGCGCCTGGTTACGCCGCGGTGAAGTAGACGCTCTGCTCGCGGCCGCAGGAAGCGCACTGGCGCGTGACGATGGTCATCTCGCGCTCGGCGTACAGCGCGCGCTGTACGTCGGGCGCGGAGTAGTGCGCGGCGCCGCAGGAGCAGGCGAGTCCGGCGAGATGCTCGTGGATGTCGTTCGTGCCGCGGACCGCGAGCGCGGACGCGGGCGCCTCGCCGGGCTGGAACGCGAATGCGTGCGCGGGCATGAGCGCCTGCGGCCGGCGCCGCGTCGCGATCATCCAGCCCATGGCGACGAACGCGGCGACGATGAAGAGCCCGAGTCCCCACTTCGCCGGCATCGCCGAGGCGTTTGCGGTCGCAACCTCCGGCCGCGCGCCCTCGGGGGTCAGGCGATAGCCGATCTCGCTCCACATCGCGTTGAGCTTCGTCAGATGATCGGGGACGTCCTTCACCTCGACGTAGTCGCGCCGCGCGCGGAGCGACTGGCGGATGGTGACGGTCTTTCCGTTGTGATCGACGACGTATTCGTAGCGGAACGTCGGCGTCTCCGTCACCGAGGTGCTCTTCACGACCGGCACTTCCTCGGGGAAATTGAACGTCGCCTTTTGCCGCACGTCGAGCGGATAGTCAAACATCAGAGGCATCGCCCGGATCATCGTGTCGGGCCGCCGCAGATGCGACTCCAGCACGCGCGGATACCATGTCCAGTGCCCATCCTTCCACAGCTCCGCGACGCGATACGTCTCCGTCACGACGATCACGTTGCGCAGCCGATCGTCGTGGATGTCCGGCGCGCCGTCGGCTTCGATCTTCGGCTGGTCGGTCGCGAGCTCGTTGATGCGCGTGTTCGCGAAGTCGTCGATCGACATGCTCGACAGCCCGCTGCGGAACGCATCGGCGCGGTTGCCGGTGAGCGTCGTCTTTACCGTCAGCCGCGTCGGCTTGGCGTAGTCGGTGGTGGTGTACGTCTGCTCGACGAGCGTCGAGCCGTTCGTTCTCGTGTCGACGCGCGTGAGCCCGTGCGTCTCCGCGCGCACGATCAGCGCGCGCCCGTCGCTCGGCGTCTCGATCGTGCCGAGCGTGCCGCCCTGATTGGAGATCGTGCCATCGACCCAGTACGTGTGTCCTGCATCGATCACCTGCGCGATGACGTGATCGAAGAGAAAGGGCGAGGGGAGTTTCTGCTCGAGGCGATGCTGGGCGGTCGTGCTGACGAGGGCGGGGTACGCCTCGAGCCCCAGCTCGCGCAGCAGCGCGACGAGGAGCAGAGTCTTGTCCTTGCAGTCGCCCCAGCGCGTCGACAGCGTTTCCGACGGCTGATGCGGCTCGTGCGAATTGCGGCCCATCTCGATGCCGAGGTAGCGGATCTCGTCCTGCACGAACCGGATGGCGGCGGTGATGCGCGCGTCGCGCGTCGGATGCTCGCCGTAGATGCGCGCGGCGAGCTGCTTCACTTCGTCGCGCGACTTCGCGTCGAGCCGGAACATCGCCACGGACCACTGCGCGACCTCGCTCCACGACGCGAACTCGGTCAGCTGCACGCTCTCCCACGGCTCGTACCACGAGGGGATGGAGTCTTCCACGTCGAGCGCGCCGACGTCCGCGCGCTCCCATGTGTAGATCTGCTCGCCGCCGAGCGTCGCGATCGCGGGATCGCTGCCGCGCCACTGCAGCGGGCGGCCGGCGGGCCAGACGAGGCGGTGGCGCAGGCGATGCGTCGGCACGCCGCGGCTCAGGTCGTACTCGTCGGTGTAGCGGCCGTCGAGGATCGGATTCGAGCCGTCGAGCGACCAGGAGTAATCGATGACGTCGCCCGGCCGCACGTCGCGCAGGATCACGAGCGCGCTGCGCTGGCCGTCGTAGATGCGGCTGTCGGCGTCGTCTTCCCTGTCGATGACGCGGATCTCGTCGACGTCGATGGCGTTGACGCGCGCGCCGTCGCGAACGACGGTGACCTCATGCAGCGTGAGCCGCTGAAAGTCGGGGTCGAAGTCGAGCGTCAGCTCCGACGCGTTCTGCACCCCGCTCGGCGACAGCACCTTGCGCACCGTGCGGAAGTACTGCGACTCCACGCCGCCCCGCACGCGCACCTGATGATCGCTGAGCAGGTCGTACAGCCCCCACCGCACATGCTCCTTCGCCACCGCGACCGTCGCCGCGTCGACGCGCTCCACCCACGCCGGCGCCGGACGGACGTCGAACTCGCGCGCCCATAGCGGGAGCGCAAGCGCGCACACGAACACGAATTTGAGGGACCGCAAGACCGGTCAATTATAGCAAGTTATTTGCGCCGCGACGCCCACGAACAAATCTCACACTCCGCGGGATCGTGCGAACGCGCCGGACAGTGCTCGCGTCCGAAATAGATCATCTGCAGGTGGCGGCGCGCCCATTCATCGCGAGGGAAGACCTTTTTCAGATCGTGCTCGGTCTGCTCGACGCTCGTTCCGTTCGAGAGTCTCCAGCGTTCGGCGAGGCGGTGGATGTGCGTATCGACGGCGAAGGCGGGCTCGCCGAAGGCCTGCGACATGACGACGCTCGCGGTCTTGTGGCCGACGCCGGGGAGTCGTTCGAGCGCCTCCATGTCGCGCGGCACCTGGCCGCCGTGTTCGTCGATCAGCGTCTGCGCGAGCTTCCTGATGTTCTTCGCTTTCGACGGCGCGAGGCCGCAGCTGCGGATGAGCGACAGGATCTCGGCTTCGGAGAGTCTCGCCATCGCCTCCGGCGTGGACGCGCGCGCGAACAGCGCCGGAGTCACGCGATTCACCTGCGCGTCCGTCGTTTGCGCGGATAACAGAACCGCGATCAGCAGCGTGAACGGATCGCGATGCTGCAGCGGAATCGGCGGCTGCGGATAGAGGCGGTCGAGAATCTCGCCGACTCGGTTCGCTTTGTCAGCGCGCTTCATCGGGTAGCTCCGGCGACGGCGTGTTCTCCGCGCCGAGGAGCGCGAGCACGTCGCGCGTCGCAACGTTGCCCGCGCGGCTGCGCACGAGCGTGCGCACGGTGGCGATCGCGCAGAGGTTGCCCTCGCGCTCGACGACGTGCTCGATGTAGAACCACTTCTCGTCCCATCCGAGAACGCGCGAGCGGATGGCGAATCGCTCGAAAGGCAGGATCGAGCGGCGATAGCGCACCGTCACGCCGCCCATCAGCGGACGCCACTTCTTCCGCAGCATCTTCCGCAACAGACCCGTGCGGCCGAGGAGATCCATCCGCGCGACGTCCATGAAACTGAGAAAGCGGCCGGCGTTCAGATGGAAATTCAGATCGCAGTCATTCGGCAGCACGGTGAAGCGAACGACCGACTCATCGAGCGCGCCGATGCGCGAGCGAAAGAGACTCGCGAAGCCGGCGATGAGGAAGCGGAAGAGAAGGACCATTCAATTCAAATCGAACAACAGGATCTCGCCGCTGCCGCCGATCGCGATCTGCTCCTCGCTGGCGATCGCCGCGCCGTCGCCTTCCTCCAGCTTCTGTCCGTTGATCTCGGCGCTGCCGCGCGCGACCTGGAGCCAGCCGTAGCGCGTCGGCGCGAAGGTGTGCGTCACCGTCTCGCCGTCGAGGAGCGATGCGTACAGCGAGACGTCCTGGTGGATCGTGACCGAGCCGTCGCGCGCGTCGTGCGATCCGACGAGACGCATGCGGTTGCGGCGCTCGTCCTCCGGGAACTCCTTCTGCTCGTACGACGGCGTGATGCCGCGCCGCTCGGGCAGAATCCAGATCTGCAGCAGATGCACCGGCTCCTCGAGCGACGCATTCATCTCGCTGTGCATCACGCCCGTGCCGGCGCTCATGCGCTGCACTTCGCCGGGACGGATGATCGAGCCGGTGCCCATCGAGTCGCGATGCGCGAGCGCGCCTTCGATCACGACGGTGACGATCTCCATGTCGCGATGTCCGTGCGTGCCGAAGCCGCGTCCCGCCGCGACGCGGTCGTCGTTGATCACGCGCAGCGCGCGGAAGCCCATGAAGTCCTCGTCGTGGTAATCGGCGAAGGAGAAGGTGTGGTACGTATCGAGCCAGCCGTGATCGAAATGGCCCCGCTCCCCGGCGCGCCGGATCGTAATCATCGCAGTGCCTCCGCTATCATCTCCGCCGATGCATGAAGACCCTCCGCCGCGTGAGCTCCCGGAGCGCACTGGCCGGCACTCCTGCGTGAAGTGCCTCGCGGCCGTTCCGGCGGAGGAGTACTTTCGGAACGATCATATCTGCGATGCCTGCGCCGCGAGCGACGAATACCCGCTCGCCTCGACGCCGGAGCCGAAGCCGCCCCAATGACGCGCGTCGCCGTCATCCACGACTGGCTCACCGGCATGCGCGGCGGGGAGGCGGTGCTCGAGGCCATCCTCGACGCGCTTCCCGGCGCGGATGTTTTTACGCTCTTTCATTTTCCCGGAAGTGTGTCGGAGAAGATCGAGTCGCGCACGATCCATACGTCGGAGCTCCAGCGGCTCGCGCAGCGCACGAGCGACTATCGCAGGCTCCTGCCGCTCTTTCCGCACGCCGCGCGGCGATGGGACTTGCGCGCGTACGACCTCATCGTCTCGTCGAGCCACTGCGTCGCGAAGGGTGTGAACGCGCGCGGCAAGCCGCATCTCTCGTACTGCCACACGCCGATGCGCTACATCTGGGACCGCTTCGACGACTACTTCCCGCGCTCGCGTCCGATCCGGCGCGCGGCGGCGATGTCGGTCGCGCCGTGGCTGCGGCGGTGGGACGTCGCCACGGCCGCCGAGGTCACGCGGTTCGTCGCGAACTCGACGTTCGTCCGCGAGCGGATCCGGCGTTTGTACAACCGCGACGCGGAAGTCGTGCATCCGTACGTCGACGACGCGTTCCTCGCGCCGCCGTTGCAGGACGAGCGCGAGGACTATCACGTCATCGTCTCCGCGCTCGTGCCGTACAAACGCGTCGATCTCGCATTCGCGGCGGGCAAACGCCTCGTCGTCATCGGCGGCGGTCCGCTGTACGACGAGCTGAAACGGCGCGGCGGACCCAACGTCAGCATGCTCGGCTCCGTATCGAGAGAGGTCATCATCGAGCGGATCGCGCATGCGCGCAGCCTCATCCTTCCCGGCGTCGAGGATTTCGGGATCACGCCGCTCGAGGCGATGGCCCTCGGGACGCCGGTGGTGGCGTTGCGCGAAGGGGGCGTGCTCGATACCGTGGTGGACGGAGTGACAGGAATTTTGTTCGACCGGCCGGAGGCAGAGTCGCTTCGCCGCGCGCTCGACGACGTCGAGTCGCGCACGTGGGACCGCGCGGCGATTCGCGCGCGCGCGGCGCAGTTCTCGCGGGCGCGGTTCGACGCGGAATTCCGTGTCATCCTGAGCCGCGTAGCCGGCGAAGGATCCCCATGATCGAGAAGAAGCACCGTGCCCTCGCCTCGGTTTACCTGATCAACGACGCCGTGGCGTCGAATCTGGCGATGCTCTGCGCGTGGTTCCTGCGCTTTCAGTTCGAGGTCATCCCCGTCACGAAGGGGCAGCAGGACCTCGAGACCTACGCGAAGATCCTGCCGATCGTCACGATCGTGTTCCCGCTCGCGTTCGCGGTGCAGGGGCTGTATCGCATCCGCCCTACGCGCGGGCGTGCGGAGGAATGGCTGTCCGTCGCGATCGGCTCGGTCGTCGCGACGGTCGTGCTGTCCGGCGTGCTGCTGTGGGTGCGTCCCGGCCACACCGACGTCTGGTACTCGCGCGCGACGCTGGCGATCTTCCTGGTCTGCGCGATCCTCTTCGTCATCGCCGGACGCCTGCTCGTGCGCGCGGTGGTCGAAGGGCGCCATCGCGCGGGTAAGGATCTCGACCGCGTGCTGATCGCCGGCAACGGCGAGCTCGCGCGCGCGGTCGTCGAGCGGATGAAAACGCATCGCGAGCAGCTCGGGTTCCGCATCGCCGGCTATCTCCGCAACGGCGACGCCGAAGAGCTCCCCGGCCTCGAATGCCTCGGCACGATCGACGAGGCCGAGCAGGTCGTGAAGGCGCACGCGATCGATCACGTCTTCGTCGCGCTGCCGCACGCGTCATCGCAGGCGATGATGGCGCTGCTCGATCGGCTGACGCGCAGCATCGTCTCCATCCACGTCGTGCCCGACCTCCTGCAGTTCATGGTGCTGCGCTCGCGCGTCGAGGACCTCGACGGACTGCCGACCATCAACCTCTCCGAAACGCCGCTCGAGGGCTGGAGCCGCTTCGTGAAGCGCGCGTTCGATCTCGCGGTGGCCGGGCTCGCGCTCATCGTGTTGTCGCCGGTGATGCTGCTCGTCGCGCTCGCGATCTGGCTCGAGGACCGCGGGCCGGTCTTCTATCGGCAGATCCGCATGGGACTCGACGGCAAGCCGTTCGAGATCGTGAAGTTTCGCTCCATGCGCGTTGGCGCCGAGAGCGCGACCGGCGCGGTGTGGGCGGAGAAGGACGATCCGCGGCGCACGCGCATCGGACGCGTGATCCGCGCGTGGTCGCTCGACGAGCTGCCGCAGCTGTGGAACGTGCTCGTCGGCGACATGAGCGTGATCGGGCCGCGTCCGGAGCGGCCGGAGTTCGTGGAGCAGTTCCGTTCCGAGTTCCCGCACTACATGCTGCGCCACAAAGTGCGCGCCGGCATGACCGGGTGGGCGCAGGTGCACGGCTGGCGCGGCAATACGTCGATGCGCATGCGCATCGAGCACGACCTCTATTACATCGAGAACTGGTCGCTGCTGCTGGACGTGAAGATTCTCTTCCTCACCGTCGTGCATGGACTGAAGCACGAGAACGCGTACTAGAATGCGCGCCCGGACATGGGTAAAAACTCGGACGCTCTCTTTCAACGTGCACAGGAACTGATCCCCGGCGGCGTGAACTCACCGGTGCGTGCGTTCCGCGGAGTTGGCGGGACGCCGCCTTTCATCGAGATGGCGCTCGGCTCGCGCATCTTCGACGCCGACAATCTGCAGTACATCGACTGTGTCGGCTCCTGGGGGCCGATGATCCTCGGCCACGGCCACCGCTACGTCGTCGAAGCGGTGAAGAAAGCGGCGACGCGCGGCTTCTCCTTCGGCGCGCCGACGGCGGGCGAGATCGAGCTCGCGGAGATGATCGTGCAGGCGGTGCCGTCGATGGAGATGGTGCGCCTCGTCAGCTCCGGCACCGAGGCGACCATGAGCGCGCTGCGGCTCGCGCGCGCGGCGACCGGACGCAGTCTGGTGATGAAATTCGACGGCGGCTATCACGGCCACGTCGACTCGCTGCTCGTCAAAGCCGGCTCCGGCGGCGCGACGTTCAACCTGCCCGACTCCGCCGGTGTGCCGAAGGAAGTGTCGGCGCTCACGCTCAGCGTTCCCTACAACGACCTAGAGCTCGTGCGCGCGTCGATGACGAAAGACGTCGCGGCGATCATCGTGGAGCCGGTCGCGGGAAACATGGGCTGCATCCCGCCGAAGCCGGGATTCCTGCAGGGTCTGCGCGACATCTGCGACGAATTCGGCTCGCTGCTGATCCTCGACGAAGTGATGACCGGCTTCCGCGTGTCGTACGGCGGCGCGCAGGAGCTGTATGGCATTCGCCCCGACATCACCACGCTCGGCAAGATCATCGGCGGCGGCATGCCGATCGGCGCGTACGGCGCCTCGCGGAAGATCATGGAGCTGGTCTCGCCCCTCGGCCCGATGTACCAGGCCGGAACGCTGTCCGGCAACCCCGTCGCCGTCGCCTCCGGCCGCGCCACGCTCAGCGTCCTCCGCAATTCATCGATCTACGACGACCTCGAAGAGCGCAGCGCCGAGTTCGAAGCCGGCGTCCGCGCCGCCGCCGACAAGCACGGCCTCAAAATCACCTTCAACCGCGTCGGCTCGATGTGGACCCTCTTCTTCGCCGAGGGACCCGTGACGGACTTCGAATCCGCCAACACCTCCAACCGCGAAACCTTCGCCCGCTTCTTCCACCTCATGCTCGCCGAAGGCGTCTACCTCCCCCCCTCCCAACTCGAAGCCGCGTTCTTCTCCGCCGCCCACGCGAAGAAGGACATCCAGCAGCTTGTGGAGCGCGTGGACCGGGTGCTGAAGAAGGTGGCTTGGGAGGTGTTGTCCTAAATCCTGAGCCGCAGCGAAGGATCAACGGAGCCCTCTGAAACAAGTCACTTCAGGCGCAGCAACTCCAGAACATCTGGTGTCAGATCGTGCCACCACGAATTGCGGCTCTCGATGAGCGCGACTTTCTTTACACGAAGCCATCCTTTGATCTGCTTCTCGCGCAAGCGTGCCGCGGCTTCATCCATCACGAACTCGTAATACACAAGTCGATCAAACGTGTACCGCGCCGTGAATGCGCTCGCGTGAATCTTCTCCCGGTGCTCGCGGAGTCTTCGCAGCAGATCATTGGTCGAGCCGATGTAGGTCGTGTGCGCGTTATTGCTCAGGATGTATACGCACCACGCATCGCTCGCTCGCATTTTTCGCGGAGGCTCCGTTGACCCTTCGCTGCGGCTCAGGGTTGGATTTGAACACGCAGTGGAACCAGTATCTCGGTCTCCGCTTCCCCATGCCCCGTCTGCGCTTTGGCCCATGCCGCATCCGCACGCGCAAGCATCGCACCCCGCCTCGCGACGTCCGAAAGCCCCGCCAGATTAATGCACACATTCATGTACGCCCCCGCCGCGCCCGCGCGCGCCATCTGCGCGCCGACGCCGGCGTCGGACAGCGAGGCCTGCAGGCCGATGCGGGCGATCTCGCGATTGAGCGAGATGATCTCGGGGCACGTCTCGAGCACGCCGAGCGGGATCTCGGCGGCGCCGGCGGTGGCGTCGTCGAGGGCGGCGGGGCGAGCGGGGTCGTCTTTCGGCAGGCGCATCGCCTCGAGGAGGCGATCGAACGCCGCGGTGTCGGCATCGACGGCGGCGAGCATGCGGTCCTTCAACTCCTGCGCGCGCACGGCGATGCGATCGAGGTCGGGCTGCTTCGACTCGAAGCCCTTCTTCGTATGCGACAGCAGCGCGACCATCGCCGCGAGCCCCGCGGCCATCGACGCCGCGAGCGCGGAGACCGAGCCGCCGCCCGGCGCGGGCGATTCGTCCGCCAGCTCGTCCGCGAACTCGCGCAGCGTCATCGACGCGAGGCGCGGCGTCGCTCCGAGGCGGTACTCGATCACGCGCTCCCTCGGATCGAACTCCTTCACCTCCGACAACCCGAGCGTCCGGATGGCCATGTGGAGCAGGCGCGATTCGGCCAGGCCCGTCGGGCGTCCCATCTTCGCGAAGTAATGCCGGCCCGCCTCGAGCAGCACGTTCAGCGGCACGAGGCCGACGATCTCCGACCCGGTCACGCGCAGCCCGCGCTCGCGTGCGCGTTCCTCGCAGGTGTCGAACACGACGTGCAGCGGTGTGACGTCGAGGTCGGTCAGATTGATCGACACCTGCGCGGTGCCGAATTCCGGGATCACCCAGCCGACGGCCTTGACCGATTTGAGCAGCCCCGGTTCCCACACCGGCTCGCCCTTCTCGTCGAGCACCGGATTGTCATTCGCGTCGCGCTTCATGCGTCCGCGCTCGCGGATGTCGAACGCGACGCGGTTCGCGAGCCGCTTGTCGAGCGTGTTGAGGTTGACGTTGTACGCGACGAGGAACTTGCGCGCGCCGACGACGATCGCGCCGGAGCGCGGCACGAACTCGGCCGGCCCATAGTCCGGCTTCCACAGCGGATCGACGAGCTTCTTCGCGCAGCCTTCGTACTCCCCCTCGCGAATGTCGGCGAGGTTGCGGCGATGCGGCGCGGAGCAGGCGTGCTCGTAGAGATACACCGGCACCGAAAGCTCGCGCCCGATACGCTCGCCGAGCCGCCGCGCGAGGTCCGCGCATTCATCCATCGTCACATCCGCGACGGGGATGAACGGCACGACGTCGACCGCGCCGATGCGCGGATGCGCCCCGCGATGCGTCGTCATGTCGATCAGTTCCACGCCCTTCTTCACCAGCCGGAACGCCGCCTCGAGCACCGATTCGGGATCGCCCACGAACGTGATTACCGTCCGATTCGTGTCCGCCCCCGGATCGACATTGAGCAGCGTGACGCCGCTGACCGAGGCCGCCGCAGCCGCCACCGCGTCGTAAACCTCCGGCCGCCGCCCTTCAGAAATGTTCGGAACGCATTCGACGAGTTTCATGCGGCGCGAATGCTATCGCGGTTGCGCGGTTGCGCGGTCACGCGGCATGTCATCCCGAGCGTGAGCGAGGGATCCGGGGCTCGGGTGGTGCTGCGAGGAACGTTCCTCGCGCCCCGCCCGCACAGGTCCCTCGCTACGCTCGGGATGACATGCCGCGCAACCGCGCAACCGCAACCGCGTGACCGCCTACGTCACGTCCGGCCGTGACCTCACCGAAAGCCAGCTCCCCAGCCAGCCCGCCACCATTCCGCCCGCGATCAGCGCGGCGACTTTCTGCCAGGGCAGGAAGCCGGTGAAGAGGAAGCCCCAGAGGATCGAGCTCGAGGGGGCGAGCGTGCGGCGGCCGGTTTCGTAGAGCGCGAACAGCAGGAGGACGGCGAACAGGCCGCCGATGAGTCCCTGCAGGAACCCCTCGATCAGAAACGGGCCGCGGATGATGCGCTCGGTCGCGCCGACGAGGCGCATGATCTCGATCTCCTCGCGGTACAGCATCATCGTCAGGCGGATCACGTTCGCGATCGTGAACGCGGCGGCGATGCCGAGGACGCCGCCGGCGATGAGGCCGACGACGTTGATGATCTGGATCAGCCGGCGCAGGCGCACGATCCACTCCCAGTCGTATTGCACCTGATCGACCGCGGGCATCGCGCGGACCGCATCCATGCGCGCGATGAAGGAGCGCGACTGCGCGAGCGTCGGAGTGACGTCGATCTCGAACGAGGGCGGGAAGGGATTCGTGTCGAGCTGTCCGACGACCTCGGAGAGGTTCGCGAAGTATTTTTTGAATCGCGCGAGCGCCGCTTCGCGCGTGACGAAGCGACGCTGCGCGAGCGTGCGGTCGGCGGCGAGCTGCCGGTCGACCGCCGCGATCTGCTGCGCCGTCGCCTCCGGTGCGAGATAGATGATGACGCGCGACTTCCCCTGCCACTCCGCCGCCGCGCGTCCGAGGTTCTCCGCGATCAGGAGAAACGCACCGACGGTGAGCAGCGAGATCGCGATCATCGCGACGGCGACGAAACTCGTCCGCTTCGACACCCAGATGCGGCGCAGCGCCTCGCGGAAGAAATAAGCAAACGTGTTGGACGGGATCTCCGGCTCGCGCCGGCCGGGGATGAAGTCGCGGCGAGGCATCAGCCGCCGATCCCGAAGAGCCCCTCGCGCGTCACCCGAGCCTCGGTCACGCGCGCCTTCTCCTCGGCGATGCGTCCATGCTCGAGCAGGATCGTGCGGCGGCCGCTGCTGCGGATCAGATCGCGGTCATGCGTCGCGAGCAGCACCGTCGAGCCGCGCAGGTTCGCTTTGGAGAAGATCTGGATGATCTCGCGCGAGAGATCGGGATCGAGGTTGCCGGTGGGCTCGTCGGCGACGAGGATGAGCGGGTCGTTGATGAGAGCGCGCGCGATCGCGACGCGCTGCTGCTCGCCGCCGGAGAGCTGCAACGGATAGGCGTTCAGCTTGTGCTGCAGGTCGACGCTGCGCAGCGCGTGGTAGGCCTTCTGTTTGTGCTCTTTCGGCGGGACGTTGAGCACGGTGAGGATGAAGGAGAGGTTCTCGAAGACGGTCATCCGCTCGATGAGCTTGAAGTCCTGGAAGACCATGCCGATCTCGCGTCGGAAGTACGGGAGCTGCGCGGGCTTCATCGCGCCGAGGTTGCGGCCGTTGACGATGATCTGCCCCTCGGATGGCGTGATCTGGCGAAGGATCAGCTTCAGCAGCGTCGACTTGCCCGCGCCGCTCGGTCCCGTGAGGAACACGAACTCACCCTTTTCGATGTGAAACGTGACGTCGTGCAGCGCCGTGGAGTAGCGGTCGAAGCGCTTCGTGACGTGATAAAAGTGGATCATCGAGCGTCACGCCATGATAGCCCGCTTCCTTCTGATCTGCCTCGGCGGCGCCGCCGGCACCGGCGCGCGCTACGCGATCAGCACCGCGTCTCCGCTCGGTACCGTTCTCGTGAACGTGATCGGCTCGTTCGCGATCGCGCTGATCGTGGATCTGATGCCGGCGACCGACCTGCGCCTCGTCCTCACCGTCGGAATCCTCGGCGGCTTCACGACGTACTCGAGCTTCAACGAAGAGACGCTGCTCCTCCTGCGCGCAGGCAACTGGGGCGTCGCGCTGCTCAACCTCGGCGGAACCATCCTCGCCTGCCTGATCGCTGGCGTCGCGGGGATGGCGGTGGCGCGGATGATTCGCTGAATCTCGCGATCAACGATGAGAATCCAGCGAAATTCGCTGAAATCCAGCGATGCATGATGAGAATCCAGCGAAATTCGCTGGATTTCAGCGACGCATGATGAAAATTCAGCGAAATTCGCTGGATTCTCGCGATGAATAATGAAAAGTCAGCGAAATTCGCTGAAATCTCATCATTCACGGCTGTTTTCAGCCTCGCACGGCAACATTTACCTGCCCCATGACCCCCGGGTCACCGCTCCCTGAGCGCCAGCGCTACCGGTAACCGCGCGGCGCGAATGGCGGGGAAGAAGCCGCCGACGAGGCCGATGAAGAGCGCGTAGAAGATCGCGCCGACCATCAGAGACGGGGTCACGTCGAAGGCGAAGGCGACCTGGCTGAAGGTCTGCCAGTTCATCGTCGCGCTGCGGTAGCCGTCGAACGCGAGGTAGGCGCCGATGGCGCCGAGGATGCCGCCGATGAAGGAGAGGAGCAGGGCCTCGAGCATGACCGAGATCATGACCGCGCTGCCGCCGAATCCGAGGGCTTCGAGAGTTGCGGTCTCGCGGGCGCGCGCGGCGACGGCGGTGTACATCGTGTTCAGCGCGCCGAAGATCGCGCCCAGCCCCATCAATGTACAGACCACCGCCGCGAGTCCGGTCACGAGGCCGCGCAGCACGCGCGACTGCGCGGCGTAGTAATCGGTCTCGCGCTCGACCTTCACGTTGAGGCGCGGATCGGCCGTCAGCGCGTCCTTGAACTGGTTGAAGCTGCCCGCCGATGCGAGCTTCACCTGCACGACCTGGAACGAGCTGCCGCGGTGGTACGCGGGCGCGAGCACTGCCGCATCGGCCCACACTTCGGACTCCGCGATGCCGCCCTTCCCCTCGAACACGCCGACGATCTTCCAGCGCGTCTGTCCGAACTGCAGCATCGTGCCGACTTCGGTCTTGCTGAACTGCGATTGTGCGGCGCGTCCGACGATCACTTCGTTCGTACCCCACGCGAACATCTTCCCCTCGACGATTTTGATCTCCGGCCGCACCGCGAACGCTTCCTTGCGTACGCCGCGCATCGGCACGTTCGCGTCGGTGCCGGTCGAGCGCTTCGCGAGGTCGACGAGCACGAACAGCTCCGGCGAGGCGAGAGGGTCTCCGCCCGCGCGCGCGACCGCGGGCGCGTTGCGAATCAGCTCCACGTCATCGCGCGTCAGCACGCTCGTCATCTCGCTGTCCGCGCCGCCGCGCAGCACGACCGCGGTGTCGGGCGAGCCGGCGGCGATCATCACGCGCTCGAATCCCTTGCCGATGGAGAGCACGCCGACGAGCACCGCGACGACGCCGGCGACGCCGAAGACGGCCGCGCCGGCGGAGCCGAGGCGCGAGGGAAGCGTGCGCAGGTTGAAGCCGATGAGCGCGGCGAGTTGTCTGAACCAGTTCATTACTCTCTCCGAAGGGCGTCGACGGCGTTGAGGCGCATGGCCTGAAACGCCGGCCAGGCGCCGGTGATGAGGCCGAGGACGAGGACGATGATGATGCCGAGGATCAGGTCCTGCTGCGGGAAGTGAAAGATCGGCAGCGCGCCGTTCGTCGGATCGCCGGCGTTGACGGCCAGCGCGCCGAGGAACAGACCGATCGCGCCGCCCAGACAGGAGATCAGCAGCGACTCGGCGAGCACCATCAGCAGCATCTGCGCGTCGGTGAACCCGATCGCCTTCAGCACGCCGAGCTCGTTGATCCGCTCGCGCACCGCCTGCGCCATCGTGTTGCCGGCGACCAGCAGGATCGTGAAGAAGACCGCGGTCAGGATCGCCGTGACGATCGCGCCGATGTTGCCCATCTGCTCCGCGAAGCCCTTGATGAACGCCTTCTCCGTCTCCGTCTTCGTCTCGTACGGCGAGTTGGCGAACCGCTCGTCGACGGCCTTCACGATCTGTTCGGAGTGCGACGGGTCCTTGATCTTGATGTAGTACCAGCCGGTATTTCCCTCGCCGCGCAGACGGTTCTCGTCGAGATAGTCGTGGCGGAAGAAGAACGAGGAAGTGTCGACGTCGTCGGTGGCGCCGTCCTGAATGGCGACGAGGTCGAACGTCCACGTGTTGCCGCCGCTCTTCGGCGTCATGTACGTCGCCTGGATCGGAATCTTGTCGCCGACTTTCCATCCCAGCGCTTCCGCGAGCGTGCGTCCGGCGATGGCGCCCGTGCGGGTCTTCAGCCAGTTCGCCTTCCCCTCGGCGGAAATGATGTATTCGGGATAGACGTCGAGGAACTCTTCCGGCTCGACGGCGATCTGTCCGAACTGCCGTTTGTTGTCTTTGTACAAGCCGCCGAACCAGCTGGCCTGCGTGGCGTTGGAGACGCCGTCGATCTGCTCGATCTGCGCCTCGTACGACTGCGGCAGCGGCTGGATCAGCGAGATGCGGTTGCGCACGATGAGGCGATTCGCGCCGGCGACGCTGACGCCCATCGTGAACGCGTTGCGGATCGCGGCGAGGTACGCGAAGAGGACGAACGCGACGAGGATCGACAGGATCGTGAGGATCGTGCGCGATTTATGGCGCTTGAAGTTCGAGAGGACCAGCCGTGCGAATTTCATGCAGCCATCTCGCTGGAGACCTGTCCGTCGACCATGTACAGGCGGCGCGACGAGCGGTTCGCGGCGTGCGGGTCGTGTGTGACCATCACGATCGTTTTTCCGTGCTCGCGATTGAGCGCCTGGAGGAGGTCGAGGATGCCGTCTCCGGTCTTGCGATCGAGGTCGCCGGTCGGCTCGTCGGCGAGGATGAGCGTGGGATCGGTGACGATGGCGCGGGCGATGCCGACGCGCTGCTGCTCGCCGCCGGAGAGCGTGCGCGGGGTGTGTTTCGCGCGATGCTCGAGGCCGACGATGCGCAGCGCGTTGGCGACGTGACTCTTCCGGTCGCGCGCCGAGAGGTTCGTCAGCAGCAGCGGCAGCTCGACGTTGCGCTCGGCGGAGAGGACGGGCATGAGGTTGTAGAACTGGAAGACGAAGCCGACGTGGCGCGAGCGCCAGCGCGCGAGCTCGCGCCGCGACATGTTGTCGATGCGCTGCCCGCCGACTTCGATGGTGCCGCCGCTCGGACGGTCGAGCCCCGCGAGCAGGTTGAGCAGCGTCGACTTGCCCGACCCCGACGGCCCCATGAGCGCGAGAAACTCTCCGGAGTCGATGTCGAGGTCGAGATTGCTGAGGACGCGGATGTCCTCGCTCCCGCGGCGGAAGATTTTTTCGACGTTGCGGATGGTGACAAGCATGCGTTCTCCTCGGTTGCGCAGTCACGCGGTCGCGCGGTCACGCGGCAGTCGCTACCGCGTGACTGCGTGACCGCGCGACTTATTTCCTGATCTTCACTCTCTCCCCATCCTTCAAATCCCCCGGCGCCTCGCTGATCACGGTCTCGCCCTCGGACACCCCGGACGCGAGCCGCGCGCGATCGCCCTCGGCGGCGAGGACTTTCACGGCGCGGCGCTCGGCTTTGTCGTCCTTCATGATGAAGACGATGTCCTGATCGCCTTCGCGGCGGACGGCGGTCTTCGGCACTTCGATCGTGCGCGAGGCGGCGGCCGCGGGCTCGTTGGTGATGAACGAGACCTTGACGCCCATGTCGGGGAGGATGCGTCCGTCCTTCTGATCGAAGGCGATGCGCACTTTCACGGTCGCCTTCTGGCGGTCGGCGGTGGGGACGGCGGTGATGACGTGCGCGGGGATGCGCCAGTCGGGATAGGCGTCGAGGATCGCTTCCACCTGCTGGTTCGGGTGGACGCGGTTGATGTAGGCCTCGTTGACGTCGACTTCGATCTCCAGCGACTCCATGTCGACGATGGTGCAGATGCCGGTGCGAGTGAAGCCGCCGCCGGCGGAGACGGGGGAGATCATCTCGCCGGGCTGTGCGTCCTTCGATACGACGACGCCTTCGAACGGCGCGCGGATGATGGTGTCTTCGACGTTCTGCCGCTGCAGGTCGACCTGGCGCTGCGCGGTCGAGAACTGGTCGGTCTGCGCGGCGAGTCGCGCGCGTGCCGCGTCGAGCTGTGCGCGCGCGCGATCGAGATCGGCGCGGCTGGAGATCTGGCTTTGCGTGAGCCGCGCGGCGCGGTCGTAGTCGAGTTGCGCCTCGCGGATGCGCACCCGCGTTTCCTCGAGCGAGCTGCGCGCGGCAGTCGCCTCGGCCTGAGAGAGCGCGAGTCCTTTGCCGGCGTACGCGGAGTCGAGCCGCGCGAGCTCCTGTCCCGCTTTCACGCGCATGCCTTCTTCGATGTACACCGCGGCGATTTTGCCGGTGACTTTCGAGGAGACGGTGGCCTGCCGCCGCGCGGTGACGTAGCCGCTGGCATTGAGCACCGCGCCGCGCGCCTGGCCCGCGACCGCGCGCGCCTGCGCGACGCGCACTTCCTTCCCGCTGTTGCGGAACAGCAGCCAGCCGATCAGCGCGAGCGCGACGATCGCGATCGGCAGAACGATCCACCACGCCACCCCGCGCCGCGTCGATTCCCGCGGGCGGTCGATGCGTAATCCGTCGAGAGCTGTTTTATCAACCATTGGACGGCCGTCATTATCTCGATCTGGAGCGGGATTGTCAGTTGACGTTTGTCACCGTTCGTTCCCCTGCGTGACGTTCTGCCACAACGTGTCACGCCGCAGGGGCAGACTCGCGCGCGGCGCGATCGCATCGTGTGCGCATGCGATACGCGACCATCGTTCTCCTTTTCGTCGCCGCCGCGGGTGCGGGGGCGGTTCCGGCGCAGGTGAGCATTGCGAAGTTGAGCGGGAGCGTGACGATCGACGGCGATCTGTCGGATCCGGCGTGGCAGAGCGCGCGGCGGATCGATTCCTTCGTGGAGTATTTTCGCGGCGACAACGCGGCGCCGCCCGCGAAGACGACCGGCTTGATCGCGTACGACGACGACGCGGTCTACGTCGCCTTCGCCGCCGCCGATCCGTCGCCGGGCGACATTCGCGCGCCGCTGGTCGACCGCGACAAGGTCCTCGGCGATCAGGACTATGTCTCGATTCTCATCGACACGCAGAACGACCGCCGCTCCGGCGTCGCGTTCCGCGTGAATCCGCGCGGCGTGCAGACCGACAGCATCGTCAACGACAACAGCGACGAAGACTTCTCGCCCGACTTTTTTTATCAGGCCGTCGCGCGGCGCACGCCGGAAGGATGGGCGGCGGAGCTGCGCATTCCGCTCGCGTCGCTGCGCTATCCCGCCAGCGATCCGCAGAGCTGGGGCGTGATCCTGATGCGCAACTATCCGCGCGACTATCGCTACATCATGGCCTCGACGCCGATCCCGAAAAACTCCGGCTGCTTTCTCTGCCACGCCGCGACGGTGACCGGCTTCGAGGGATTGCCGAGCGGCAGCCATTTCACGCTGACGCCGTACAGCACGGCCGCGAATCTCGACGGACCGACGGCCGGCTTCGATCTCAAGTGGAATCCGAGCACGCGCCTCACCATCGACGCGACGCTCAATCCCGATTTCTCGCAGATCGAGGCCGACGTGCCGCAACTCGCGATCAACAACCGCTTCGCGTTGTCGTATCCGGAGAAACGAACGTTCTTTCTCGAAAGCGTCGATCTGCTGAACACGCCGATCCGCGCGGTGTACACGCGCAGCGTGACTTCGCCGGCGTGGGGGATGCGCGCGACGGGACAGAGCGGCGCGAATGCGTACACGTTCCTGCTCGCGGAAGATCGCGGCGGCGGGAGCGTGGTCGTGCCGGGTCCGCAGGGCTCGGAGCTCCTGCCGCAGGATTTCCGCTCGCGCGTCGCGATCGGACGCGTGCGCCGCAGCTTCGGCGATTCGTTCGGCGGCCTGCTGCTGAGCGCGCGCGAGGTGGAAGGCGGCGGGCACAATCGCGTCGTCGGGCCTGACTTTCTGTGGAAGCGGAGCGCGTCGGACAAGATCGTCGGACAATTTCTATTCAGCGACACAAAGGCGGGGACCGGGGAACGGATCCCGGACCTCGGACCCCGGACCCCGGGTTCTTCAGGCCACGCCTTTCGCGTTTATTACCAGCGCGACGCGCCGAAATACGACATCTGGGCGGCGACGTCGGCGTATTCGCCCGAGTTTCGCGCGGACAACGGGTTCGTCGTGCAGACGGGACTGCGGCGCGCGGGGTTGTGGGTCGGCTATCGCACGTACCCGAAGTCCTTCCTTTCGTACTTTCGCCCGTACACGGGGATCGAATACGACGGCGCGTGGGACGACAACAGCACGCTGCGCCGCGGGCTGTATCAGGGCGTCGAGTTCCAGGGGAAGTGGGGGAGCAGCGGGTGGGTCGCGGCGGTGAATCAGAAGGAGCGCGTCGGGATGAAACTGCTCGCGCGCAACGGCGTCGAGTTCAACGTGAGCGCGGTGCCGCGGCGGTGGATGCCGGCCATCCGCATCGACGGCGAGGCGGGGGAGAAGATCGACTACGCCGGCGCGCGCGTCGGCACCGGCGCGACCGTCAACGTCGGCGCGACCGTTCGCGCGACCGATCATCTCGAGCTGCAGCTCACGACGACGCGCGAGTGGCTCGATCTCGAAGAAGGGCGGCTCTTCTCCGCGAACATCCACTGGCTGAAGCTGACGTACACGTTTTCGGCGCGCACGCTGGCGCGCGTCATCGCGCAGCAGAACCAGATCGAACGCCTCGGCGCGCCGCGCGATCGCAGCGTCTCGTTCTCCGGCCTCTACGCGTACAAGCTGAACTGGCAGACCGTGTTCTTCGTCGGCTTCGGCGATTCAGGGAAGCAGCCGCGGAGCGTATTCATGAAGGTCGCCTACGCTTTGCAGCGGTAGCGTGACAAATTGTCACAAGACCACCGGAACCCGCGTGCGACGATACCGTCTTCTTCGACGGAGATGCGCCGCTTCTTTCGACGTTCCATACTCTGGCTATTGCCGGTGGTGGTCGTGCCTCTCGGCGCGCTCCTCGTGATGCAGTACCGCACACTCCGCGCGCTCGAACAGAAGACCGCGTCCGCGGAGCGCAACTGGCTGCGCAACTCGCTCGAGATCGCGGTCGGTGAGGTCGAGCGGCAGTACCGCTGGTCCGCGACGTCAGCGCTGACTCGCACGCCCGCGGAGCTGCCGGACATCTGGACGCTCGGCCGGCACTTCAAAGGGCACAAGGTGCCGGGCGCGCGGACGTTCTTCGCGATGCGGTTCACGCAGTCGATGTACGAGACCGGGTACTTCGACACGACCGGCTGGGAGAAGCTGCCGACCGAGGCGGAGGCCGAGGCGGTGAAGATGGCGACGGTGTCGTGGCACGTCGCGCACAAGTGGAACCGCGTCGTCGCGCAGCCGGGGCTCAACGTCGACGAGCGCGATCCGCACAACCGCGTGATCCTGCGGCCGGTGGTCGACGAGTCGATGCACGTCGTCGGCGCGGTCGGCGTGGTGCTCGACGAAAAGCTCGCGCGCAGCGAGATGACCACGCTGGCGACGAAGATCGTGCGCAAGCGCACGCCCGACACGTCGCTGATCATCGGCGAGCACATCCCGCGCATGAGCGGAGGCCGCGACTTCATCACCCAGCCGCTGACGTTCGTGTTCACGAACTGGCGCGCGGGGATCCGCGACAGCTGCCAGAGCCCCGAGGAGATCGCGGCGTGGAAGTTCCGCATCGACGCGATGTGGACCGGCGGCGCGTTCACGGTCCTCCTCGGCGCGATCGTGCTCGCGGTCTGGGCGGTCGCGCGGCAGATGCGCGTCTCGCAGATGAAGAGCGAGTTCGTCTCCAACGTCTCGCACGAGCTGCGCACGCCGCTGTCGTCGATCCGCGTCTTCGGCGAGTACATGCGCCTCGGCCGCGTGACGCAGCCGGAGAAAGTGCGGGAGTACGGCGAGTACATCGAAGCGGAGAGCCGCCGGCTCACGCAGCTCATCAACAACATCCTCGACTTCTCGAAGATCGAGTCGGCGGAGAAGCAGTATCGCTTCTGCGACGTCGATCTCGCCGACCTCGTCGAGCGCAGCGTCGCCGGGTTCGCCGTGCCGATGCGCGATCAGAACATCGCCATCGTCTTTCATCCGCCGGCGCAGCGTCCGCTGTTCCTGCACGTCGACAAGGACGCCCTCGGCCAGGCGCTCGTGAACCTGCTCGACAACGCCGTCAAGTACTCCGGCGACCGGAAGGAGATCGACGTGAGCGTCAGCGCCACCGCGACCGAAGCGCGGATCTCCGTGCGCGATCGCGGCATCGGCATCCCCGCGTCCGAGCAGAAGAAGATCTTCGAGAAGTTCTACCGCGTCGGCAGCAGTCTCGTGCACGACATCAAGGGCAGCGGTCTCGGTCTCTCGATCGTGCAGCACGTCGCGCAGGCGCACGGCGGTCGCGTCGACGTCGAGAGCGTACCCGGCGAAGGCAGCACGTTCACGATCGTGCTGCCGGTTCACGATGTCATCCCGAGCGTGAGCGAGGGACCTGTGCGGGCGGGCGCTTCGATGAACGTGCCTGTCGCCCCGCCCGCACAGGTCCCTCGCTACGCTCGGGACGACAAGGAGATGGCATGAACAGAATCCTCATCGTCGAAGATGACCCCGCGATGTCGGTCGCGCTGCGCGACGGCTTCGAGTTCGAAAAGTACGCGGTGGAGATGGCCGGAGACGGCGACGAGGGGCTGCGGCTCGCGACGCGCGGCGATCACGACCTGATCGTGCTCGACGTCATGCTGCCGAAGAAGAGCGGCCTCGATGTCTGCAAGGAGCTGCGCCGGAACGGCAGCCGCACGCCGGTGATCATGCTGACCGCGCGCGGGCAGGAGATCGACAAGATCGTCGGACTGAAGCTCGGCGCCGACGACTACGTGACGAAGCCGTTCAGTTTCATGGAGCTCCTCGCGCGCGTCGAAGCCGTGCTGCGCCGCGTCCATCGCACCTCCGCCGGCGACGAGTACGCGTTCGGCGACGTGAAGCTCGACTTCCGCACGTACCAGGCGACGAAGAGCGGATTCCCGCTCGAGCTCACTCCGCGCGAGTTCCGTATCCTCCGCTACTTCATCGACCACACCGAGGAAGTCGTGAATCGCGAAGCCCTGCTCAACCACGTCTGGGGCTACGACAGCTCCGCCTTCACGCGCACCGTCGATACGCACATGGCCCGCCTGCGCCAGAAGATCGAGAACATCCCCGCCGAGCCGCGGCACCTTTTGACGGTGCACCGCGTGGGCTACAAGTTCGTGCCGTAGCTACCCGCCGAAGCGCTCGATCACACCCAGCACCAGTTTCGTGAACTGCTCCTGCACGCGCTGCGTCGTGTCCATCACTTCCTGGTGCGTGAGCTTCTGATTGAGGATGCCGGCGGCCATGTTGGTGATGCACGAGATGCCGAGGACGGGGATGCCCATGTGCGACATCGCAATGACCTCGGGGACGGTCGACATGCCGACGGCGTCGGCGCCGAGGACGCGGAAGGCGCGGATCTCGGCGGGCGTCTCGTAGGTTGGGCCGGAGAGCGCGAGATAAACGCCTTCCTGCAGTTCGAGGTTCATCGCCCTCGCGACTTCCTTCGCGATGTTGCGCAGCGGCGCGGGATAGGCCTCGGACATGTCGGGGAAGCGCACGCCGAGGTCTTCGACGTTCGGACCGCGCAGCGGGTTCACGCCCATGAAGTTGATGTGATCGGAGATGAGCATCAGATCGCCGGCGACGTACGACGTGTTCACGCCGCCCGCGGCATTCGTGACGATCAGCTTTTTGATCCCGAGACGGCCGAGGACGCGCGAGAGGAACATCACTTCTTCCATCTCGTAGCCTTCGTAGAAATGCACGCGCCCCTGCATCACCGCCACCGGCACGTTGCCCGAGCGGCCGAGGATCAGGCGTCCCTGATGGCCGAGCACCGTCGACGCGCGCGCGCCGGGGATGTCGCCGTACGAAATCGAGGTCTCGACGTCGATGGCATCGACGACATGCCCGAGACCCGATCCGAGGATCACGCCGACTTCGGGCTGGAGCGAGCTTTTGCTGCGGATGTAGTCGACGGCTAGTTGAATCGCGCTGGGCGTCGCTTTGGTCATGGGCGCGGAGTATAAGACGAACGCGTCCGTTGACAGAGACGCGCACATCAACGACCATCACGCGTCCACCAGTCTCGAACAAAGGGAGAGTGCAGATGGAGCGTTTTACCGCGCTGATCGGGTTCTTCGCGATCCTGGCAATCGCCTGGGCGCTTTCGACGAATCGCCGCGCCATCAACTGGCGTCCCGTGGGCTGGGGACTCGCGCTGCAGATCGTCGTCGCGATCCTCGTGCTGAAGGGCGCGCCGATCGCCGACGCGCTTCAGGGCATCGCGCTGCCGCTCGAGCGATGGGGTGCCGCGCTCGTGTTCGTGATCGGCGTGATCGTCGTATCGCAGCTGGTGAAGCTCCTCCCGCCCGGACCGACGCGCGCCGCGATCTGGGGTCTCTTCGCTCTCTTCTCGCTCTACCTCTTCCTCACGTACAACCTCCTCGCCTTCCTCTTCGAGAAGATGAAGGAAGTCGTCAATCACCTCATCGGCTATACGAAGGAAGGCGCGATCTTCGTCTTCGGGAAGCTCGGCAACCCCGCCGATCCGAACATCGGCTTCGTCTTCGCGACGCAGGTCCTGCCGACGATCATCTTCATCGCCTCGATCTTCGCCATCCTCTATTACATCGGCGTGATGCAGGTGGTGGTGAAGTTCTTCGCCAAGCTGATGTCGCGTTTCATGGGCGCGTCGGGCGCGGAGTCGACGTCGGTCGCGGCGTCGATCTTCATGGGACAGACCGAGGCGCCGCTGACGATCCGGCCGTTCCTGCCGGACATGACGCGGTCGGAGCTGATGACGATCATGACCGCGGGCATGGCGCACATCTCCGGCGGAATCATGGCGGCGTACGTGCTCGTGGCGAAGGTGGACGTGATTCACCTGCTGACCGCGGTGATCATGACGGCGCCGGGCGCGATCATGATCGCGAAGATGATGGTGCCGGAGACGGAGACGCCGATGACCGGCGGCGACGTCGAGGTGGTGGTGCCGAAGCAGGACGTGAACGTGATCGACGCCGCCGGCCGCGGCGCGATCGAGGGGTTGCATCTGTCGCTGAACGTGGCCGGCATGCTGATCGCGTTCATCGCGCTGGTCGCGCTGGTGAACGGGATCTTCGGCTACGTGCACGGCGTGGCGTACTGGTTCCCGCCGAGCCTCGACGTCGTCCTCGGCTGGATCTTCCGTCCGATCGCGTGGGCGATGGGCGTGTCCTGGAAGGACAGTCTGACCGTCGGCAACCTCCTCGGCACGCGCATGGTGCTGAACGAGTTCGTCGCGTTCGTGAAGCTCGGCGAGCCCGGCATCGGCAGCTCGCTCGACCACCGCAGCTTCGTGATCACGACCTACGCCCTCTGCGGCTTCGCCAACTTCTCCTCGATCGCCATCCAGATCGGCGGCATCGGCAGCCTGGCGCCCTCGCGCCGCGGCGATCTCGCTCGCCTGGGACTCCGCGCGATGATCGCGGGGACGCTGGCGAATTTTTTGACGGCGACGATTGCCGGAATGTTGCTGTAGTTGCTGTAACCGGTCACGCAGTCACGCAGTCACGCGGCCGAGGTACACTTTTCGGCGTCCACACGCGCGCACGTTGCTCGCTCGCTTCCGGCCACAACAACCAATGGCCAAATCGTTCCACAGTCTGGTCGCGTTCAAACGCGGACTCGAGGTTGTCGTCGCCGTTTACGATCTAACGGAGAGGTTCCCGCGGCGGGAGATGTACGGACTCGTGGCGCAGTTGCGTCGCGCATCGATCGGCGTCATTAGTCATATCGCCGAAGGGAATGGGCGAATCACGAACGGTGAGTGGCGCCAGTTCCTGAGTCAGGCGCGCGGCTCGCTGTACGAGGTCGAAGCGCAGCTCATCGCCGCCAACAAACTCGGGTTCATCGGAGAGGCGGAGGTTTTTCACATCACCCGGTTGATCAACGGGACGGGTCGTGCACTTGGCGGTTTGATCAAGTGGGTACAGAAGCAGGAAGCTGCCGCGAAAAAGCCGCGTGACCGCGTGACTGCGTGACCTGACTCAACGTACTTCAAGGAGTACAGCCGCAAAATCATCCGGAATCGGCGCTTCGAAAGTCATCATCGAACCGGAAGCGGAGTGCGGAAACACAATCCTCGCCGCGTGCAACGCCTGGCGCTCCATCCCGGCCAGCGCGCGCTGGATGCGCTTATCGGGGATCCCGCGCCATTGGGGGCCGGAGTAGGTGGGGTCGCCGACGATGGGGTGGCCGAGGTGTTTGAGGTGGACGCGGATCTGGTGAGTGCGGCCGGTGCGGATGCGGCAGCGAAGGAGCGAGACGTAGCGGAGAGGCTCGATCACCTCGTACTCCGTGATCGCACGGCGGCCGCCGGGGACGACGGCCATGCGCTTGCGGTCGCGCGGATCGCGGCCGATCGGTGCGTCGATCACGCCGCGGTCGGGGGACGGCGTGCCGTACACCAGCGCGAGATACTCCTTCTGCACCAGCTCCGTTCCCCACGCCGCGGTGAGCTTGCGATGCGCCTCGTCGTGTTTCGCGATCACCATCACACCGCTCGTATCCTTGTCGAGGCGATGCACGATGCCGGGACGGATCTCGCCGCCGATGCCGCTGAGGTCCTTCACCGTAAACAACAGCGCGTTCACCAGCGTCTGATCGGGATGACCGGCGGCGGGATGCACGACGAGACCTGCGGGCTTGTCGATGACGACGAGGTCCTCGTCCTCGTGGAGGATCGTGAATGGAATCTCTTGCGCCTCCACGCTCGACGGCGCCGCGTCGGGAAATGTGACCGCGATTCGCTGTCCGGCCTCGACGCGCTGCGAGGCTTTCGCGGCGGGACGGTCGTCGATGCGGACACATCCTTCCTCGATCAGGCGAGCCAGCGCGCTGCGGCTGTGCTCGGGGAACAACTCGCCGAGGGCGCGGTCGAGACGCAGACCCGCCTGCGAGTCTCCGGTTGTCGCCTCAGCGGCGTGACGTTTTGACGACAATGTCCGTATTCTGATGCAGATGTGGTTTAGAATCTCTCTCCGGCATATTGACTCTCGCGGGTCCTTCACTCAAAATAATCAAAATTCGTGGTTCTGCTAAAGGGGAAAACATGTTCATGAAGAAGCTTGGTGTTGCGGCGGCCCTGATGTTGTGCGCGTTTGGCGCGTCCGCGAGCAACTTCCGTGGTGCCGACCAGGTCTACATCCCGGCCGCCGGCCACGTCACCGGTTCCAGCGGTACTTTCATCTCCGACATCTACATTTCCAATCTCTCCTCGGATGAGGTCGACGTCTCCGTCATCTATCAGGCGGCGGGTACCGACGGCGGCACGGGCGAAGAGTTCAAGAACGCGATCTCGCTCCGCGGCTTCGAGCGGAAACAGTACCTCGACGTCTTCCCGTCCGTGCTCGGCCGCGCGAGCGGTTTCGGCCAGCTCATCTTCAACGGCTGCAAGAAGGGCACGAGCTGCGGCGCCGATACGCAGGACCAGGATGGCGTCAGCCCGAACTTCCGCGCGATCACCGTGCAGAGCCGCATCTACCAGCTCCCGAACCCCTGCACCGGCTGCACCGCGCCGGATCAGCGCCAGACCGGCCAGCTGTTCTCCGGCATTCCCTGGTACAACTTCGTGAGCTCGCTGCAGAGCACCGCCGGCCTCGACAAGGTGTTCGTCACCGGCATCACCAACGACGCGAACTTCCGCGCGAACCTCGGCGTGGTCAACGCGTCGCAGTACTCGCGCACCACGATCAAGTTCACGCTCTATCAGGGAACGATGACCACCGCCGACAAGAAGGCGGAGCGTCTGATCGAGATCGGGCCGCTCGGCAGCATCTCGCCGACGGGTCTGAACGACATGTTCCAGGGCACGTTCACCGGCTCGAACTACTTCGTCGTCGTCGAGCAGACCAACAACCAGCCGGCCAACGATCCGCCGTCGTCCTGCATCCAGGGCTGCCCGGCGTTCATCGCCTTCGGTTCGGTCGTCGACAACCGCAGCGGTGACGCGACCACGCTCGAGCCGCAGTACCTCAAGGAGCTCGGCCCCGACGCGATCGCGGTGATCTACCCGAGCGGCAGCGGTTCCGGCAAGCCCGGCGTCCGCCGCAGCGTCCGCAAGTAACCACGATTCTTCGACATCTCTCCGAAGGCCGCGCCATTCCGGCGCGGCCTTCGTGTTTCCGGTAGACTTTTCGCGGTGCAATCCCCCCGCACACGACGCGTGATGCGCGTGCATCTTGCGCACGCCGTGATGGCGAAGCTTGGCTCGGCGCAGGTCGTGCTGGTCGACGTCAGCGTCCTCGGCGCGCGCGTCGAGCATCACATGCCGCTCATCGCCGGCGCGCAGTCGCGGCTCTGGTTCACGTGGGAAGGGGAGGAGATCTCCGCGGAGTGCAGGATCGTGCGCTCGCGCATCGAGCGTTTCTCTTCCGGCGCCGACGGGCTGACGGTCTATCACTCCGGGCTCGAGTTCGAGGAGATGCCGGCGGAGATGCGCGCGCGTCTGAAGAAGATGATCGAGCGCTTCATCAGCCGTGCGCTCGACGAGCAGAAGCTCAACGCGCGCGGCGTCGTGCCGGAGCACGACGTCAACCGCATGCCGATCTTCCGCTTCGGCCAGCTCACCGCCGACGCGAAGGACCGCGAGTTCACGGGCACGCAGTTCCTGCTCGCGGCGCGCGTGGCGAAGGAGACGGGCTACATCTGCTATCACCTCGAGAACGATCGCTGGCGGCGGAAGCACACGCACGATCCGGGGCAACCGGCGGAGGGCTTCACGATCTCGGCGAACGAGGACCACGAGCAGGTGGAACTGCTCTGCGACGCGTATCGAAAATCGGATTCAGGCGGACGGCGGATGATCCAGCTCTTCGCGCAGCTCAGTCTGGTCGAAGGGGAGGGAATCGCATGGGGACGCTTCGAGCCGTAATCGCACTCGTCTTCGCACTACTGTTTGCACTGCCGCTGCTCGCCGAGGATCTGGCGCAGTTGCGCGCGGCGTCGGAGCGCCGCCCGCAGCATCCCACACTGCTGTACAAGCTCGGCGTCGCGCTCGCGGTGAACGGAAAGCGCGAGGAGGCGCTCGACGCGCTCGAGCGCGTCGCGGCGATGGGAATGGTCTATGACGCCGCGAACAACGGCGACCTCGTCGCGCTGGGCGACGATCCGCGGTTCCGCGCGATCGTCGCCAGCTTCGCGCGAAACGCGGAACCGATCGGCACCGCGACGCCGGCATTCACGATCCCGGAGAAGGGACTCATCCCCGAGGGACTCGCGTACGACTCGGCGACCGGACGCTTCTTCGTCAGCAGCGTCCGCACGCGCGCGATCCACGTCGCCGGCCCCGCGGGGCGCACGCGGCTCTTCGCGAGCGAGCTGCCGTCGGGAGTCTTCGGGATGGTGGTCGACGGGAAACGCGGCGTGCTCTGGGCGACGACGACCCAGCTGGCGCAGAAGAAGTCGGCGCTGCTGCGCATCGACCTGCGCAGCGGGCGCGTCGTCGAAACGATTCGCGTCGAAGGCGCACATCACTTCGGCGACGTCGCGCTCACGGACGGCGGCGAGGTGCTGGTCAGCGACGGCGGGTCGCCCACGATTTTCGTGCTGCGCGATCACGCGCTCGTTCCGTTCGTCACCGGGCCGTTCGTCGCGCTGCAGGGCATGGCGGCCGCGGGGAATGTGCTGTACGCCGCCGACTATTCGAAAGGCCTCTTCGCGGTGGATCTCCGCACGCGCGACGTCCATCCCCTGCGCGTCCCTCGCGACGTTTCGCTGCTCGGCGTCGACGGGCTATACGTTTCGGCGCCGCGCACGCTCGTCGCGACGCAGAACGGAACGAATCCGAATCGGATCGTGCGGATTCGCCTCACCGCGGACGGGCTCGGCGTCGCAGGCGTCGAGACGCTGCTCGCGAACGTGCCGTCCCTCGGCGATCCGACGCTGGGCGTCGTGGCGAAGGGCGCGTTTTACTTCAATGCGGCGGGGCAGTGGGACCTCTTCGACGATCCGGAGGACGCGGCGGGGAAGGCGAAGGATGAGCAAACGCTCAGGCCGGCGATGGTGCTGCGCGTGGCGCTGCCATGAACGGAATCGGCGTGCAACCCCTTCTGTTTACGGACCCGTGACGGTGTGTTAATATTCGACGGCTTTCGAGCAGCAAACTTTCGAAAGCGGCCGATCGGCCGCTTTTTTTGTTCTAAGGGCGAAATGAGCGAAATTCCGAGCCATGTGGAGGAGCAGATCCAGCGGATCGTCGAATCCGAAGGGCTGGAGCTCGTCCATCTCGACTACCGCAGGCAGGGTCGCGGATATCTGCTGCGCGTCGACATCGACAAGGAAGGCGGCGTCAACATCGACGACTGTACGCTCATTTCGCAGCAGGTATCGACGTGGCTCGACGTCGAGGATCCGATTCCCGCGGAGTTCGAGCTGCAGGTGTCGTCTCCCGGACTCGATCGGAAGTTCTACAGGTCGACCGACTACGAGAAGTTCGTCGGGCGGCTGGTGCGCGTGAAGACCGCGAAAGCCGTACGCGGCCTGCACGTCATCGTCGGCAGGCTGAAGCAGTTCGACGGGCAGACGGTGGTGGTCACCGACCCGGTGATGAAAAAAGACGCGGACTACGCCATCCCGCTGTCCGAAATCAAAGAGACGCGTTTGGAAGTGGAGATCTGACCGGATGTTCAACGATAAAGACATCAGAGCGCTGGCATACGAGAAGTCGATTGACGTCGACCGCGTATACAAGGCGCTCGAGGACGCGCTGGCCACGGCCGCGCGCAAGTACTACAAGACTCGCGAGCCCCTCGAGGCGGTCCTCGACCGCGCCGGCGGCGGCGTGCAGATCTATGCAGTCAAGGAAATCGTCGAGAACGAGGACCAGATCGAGGATCCGCAGGCGCAGTGGACGCTCGATCAGGCCCGCAAGGTCAATCCGGAAGTCCAGACTGGTGGAACGATCCGGCTCGACCACATCAGCAAGGAAGTCGTCGACGTCGTGAAGGATCCGAACACGCAGATCCGCACGTACGAGGCGCAGAAGATCGACTCCGAGGTCGAGCAGGGCGACGAGGTGAAGATCCCGCTCACCCGCCCGCCCGACGAGCTCGGACGCATCGCCGCGCAATCGGCCAAGCAGGTCCTCTATCAGAAGGTCCGCGAGGCCGAGCGGGAGAAGGTCTACAACGAGTTCGCCGGCAAGCAGGGCGAGCTGGAGAACGGCTACGTCAAGCGCTTCGAGCGCGGCGACATGATCATCGACCTCAACGGCAAGACCGAGGGCATCATCCCGCGCTCGCAGCAGTCGCGCGCGGAGCGCTACTCGCAGGGCGATCGCATCAAGGCCGTCATCGTCGACGTCCACACGCAGCCGAAGGGGCCGCAGGTGGTGCTCTCGCGCACCGACCCGCGCCTGCTCATCAAGCTCTTCGAGATGGAAGTGCCGGAGATCTACGACGGCACGGTCGTCATCCGGGGCGCGGTGCGGGAGCCGGGCGAGCGAGCGAAGATCGCGGTGATGTCGCGCGAGCGCGACGTCGATCCGGTCGGCGCGTGCGTGGGCATGAAGGGCTCGCGCGTGCAGTCGATCATCCGCGAGCTGCGCGGCGAGAAGATCGACATCATTCCCTGGCACGACGACATCGTGAATTACGCGCAGAACGCGCTGGCTCCGGCGAAGATCACGCGCGTCAGCGTGACCAGCGACGAGGCCGCGCACCGTCCGCACCTCGACGTCATCGTCGACAACGATCAGCTCTCGCTGGCCATCGGCAAGCGCGGGCTCAACGTCCGTCTCGCGGCGGAGCTGATCGGCGCGAAGATCGACATCAAGTCCGAGGAAGAAGTGAAGGGCGAAGTCGCCGACGCGCTTTCCGCGATGCTGCAGGAAGCGATGGCGGAGTCGCGCTCGCAGACCGGCGTCGCCGAGATCGAGAATCTGCCGGCGGAATGGGCGGCGACGCTCGAAGCCGCCGGCTACGACGATCTCGACTCCGTGATCAACGCCTCGGTCGAAGACCTCACGGCGATCGAAGGCGTCGACGAAGAGATGGCCGCCCGGATGATCGAGCTCGCGCGCAAGCACGAGCAGGTCGAGGAAGGCGAGACCTTCGACGAAGACGCGGACGAAGACGCGGATGAAGACGCCGAGGGCGACGAAGAAGCCGAAGGCGAATCAGAAGACGAACCGGAAGATCAGGCTTCGGACGAAGAAAAAGCCGAAGCCTCAGTCGAGTGACGCGAGGCGTCATCATGTAAAGCGAGACACCCAGCAGGCGGGATACCCCCAGGGAGATTGAATGGCGGCACCAAAGTTTCGAGTGAGCGATGTAGCGAAGCGGATGGGAAAGTCCGAAAAGGACCTCATTTTCCAGCTCCAGTCGCTCGGCGCTGAAGTTTCGGATCCGAGTCAGGTCCTCGAGCCTGAAGTGATCCAGGCGCTCATTACCGGCAAGAAGCTGAACACGCGCACGCGAAGCGTCATCATGCGCGAGGACAAGCCGCTGCCGGAGAAGAAGAAGGAAGCGGTTCGTCCGCCGCGCCCGATCGTCCAGCCGCCTGTCCGGAAGAAGACCGAGGCTCCGAAAGAGGAGCCCGTTGCCGTGCCTGCGACTCCGGTGGTCATCATTCCGGAGTTCATGGAAGCCGCGGAGGCGGAAGAGCGCGCCGCGAAGGAAGCTCCTCCCGCTCCGGTCCACGAAAAGCCGAGAGTCGCCGCGGAAGAAGTCCGCACGCGTCCGGCCGACGTTCCGGCCGCGCCGCCCGCCGCGGAGCCCGAAGTGCCGCCGCCCGCCGCGCCCGAGCGCCACGCTCCCGCGCGTCCCTCCGCACCCGACATGCGCCGCCCGACCGGTCCGACCGGCCCGCGTGCGCGCGCGCCGCAGGCTCCGCGTCCGAATTACGCGGGCCAGGCGCCTCCTCCCCAGCAACAGCGTCCTTCCGCGCCCGGCGCGCAGCGTCCCGGAGCGCCGATGTCCGCGCGTCCCGCGGGACCCGGTAGTCCGCGTCCATCAGGTCCCGGTGGTCCCGGCGGTCCGCGTCCCGGTGGTCCGATGGGCGCGCGTCCGTCGAGTCCCGGCATGCGCCCGAGTGGTGGCCCCGGTGGTCCGGGTCTCCGTCCCGGCGGCACGGGACGTCCGGGTCCGGGCATGCCGGGAGCGCCTCCGCCTCCGGGGATGATCCCGGGCTCGAACATCATTCGCCGGAAGAAGGACGAGGGCGAGGAGCGCGGCGAAAAGAAGAAGACGACCGGCAAACGCGGAAAAACCACGCGCGCCGCGGAGTTCGATCAGGAGCTTCTGACCAAGGGTCCGTTCTCCGGCACGCAGGTCATCAACGATGACATCGGTCCCGACATCGTGCTGCCGGACGTCGAGGAGGCCGCGAAGCGCGTGTCCTCGCGCCGCGACGCGCGCAAGCAGTCGTCGGTGAACGCGAAAGTGCTCGAGTTCAAGCGCCCGACCGGCAAGGTCGCGCTCACCGAGGGCGTCACCGTCAAAGAACTGGCGGAGAAGCTCGACGTCAAGGCGAGCGATCTGATGAAGCACCTCTTCATGAAGAAGGGGCTCATGGTCTCGATCAATCAGCCCCTCGGCAAAGAGCTCGCGATCGAGCTGGCGAGCGAGCTCGGGATCGACGCGGAGATCGTCTCCTTCGAAGAGGCGATCGAGCTCGAGGCGATGGAGCACAGCGAAGCCAAAGGCACCGTGCCGCGCGGTCCGGTCATCACCGTCATGGGTCACGTCGACCACGGCAAGACCTCGCTCCTCGACGCGATTCGCGAAACGAACGTCGCGGCGGGTGAAGCCGGCGGCATCACGCAGCACATCGGCGCGTATCACGTCGAAAAGCGCGGCCGCAAGATCGTGTTCCTCGACACGCCGGGCCACGAGGCCTTCACGATGATGCGTGCGCGCGGCGCGAAGGTTACGGACATCGTCGTCCTGGTGGTCGCGGCCGACGACGGCGTCATGCCGCAGACGAAGGAAGCGATCGATCACGCGAAGGCAGCCAAGGTGCCGATGATCGTGGCGATCAACAAGATCGACAAGCCGAACGCGAACGTCGAGCGCGTGCGCCGCGAGCTCGCGGACGCGAACGTGCTCGTCGAGCAGTGGGGCGGCGAGACGGTCTCCGTCGAAGTCTCCGCGGTCAAGAAACAGGGCATCGACGATCTGCTCGACATGATCCTGCTCACCGCGGACATGCTCGACGCGAAGGCGAATCCGGACATGCCCGCGAAGGGCGTGGTGCTGGAAGCGAAGAAGGAAGTGGGACGCGGCATCGTGGCCACGGTCCTGGTCCAGGACGGCACGCTGAAGATCGGCGATCCGTTCTTCTCCGGCTCGACGTGGGGCCGCGTGCGCGCGATGTCCGACGAGCGCGGGAAGCGCATCAGCGAGGCCGGTCCGGCGACGCCGATCCAGCTCTCCGGCTTCGATGACGTGCCGAACGCGGGCGACTCGATCGCCGTCGTCGACGACGACACGCAGGCGCGCATGATCGGCCAGATGCGTCAGGAGAAGGTGCGCGAGGCGGCGCAGCAGAAGGTCGGACGCATGTCGCTCGATCAGCTGTTCCAGCGCATGCAGACGGGCGCGGTGAAGGACCTGAACCTGATCGTGAAGGCGGATGTGCAGGGCTCGGTCGAAGTGCTGAACGAGACGCTGCGCAAGCTCTCCACCGCCGAGGTGAAGGTCAACGTGCTGCACTCCTCGGTGGGCGCGGTGTCGACGAACGACGTCCTCCTCGCCACGGCCTCGGACGCGATCGTGGTCGGCTTCAACGTCCGTCCCGAGCGCAACGCGCAGGACCTCGCCGAGAAGGAAGGTGTCGACGTCCGGATGTACACCGTCATCTACACGCTGGTCGACGAGATCAAGCTGGCCATGACCGGACTCCTCGATCCGAAGTTCCAGGAAGTCTTCCAGGGCCGCGCCGAAGTGCGCGACACGTTCAAGGTGCCGAAGATGGGCGTCATCGCTGGCTGCATGGTGACCGACGGCCTGATTCCGCGGGCCGCGAACGTCCGTCTGCTGCGCGACAACCGCGTGATCTACGAAGGAAAGATCGCCTCGCTGCGTCACTTCAAGAACGACGTCTCCGAAGTCCGGCAGGGCTTCGAGTGCGGCATCGGTCTCGAGAAATTCCAGGACATCAAGAACGGCGACATCATCGAGGCCTTCAAGACCGAGAAGATGGAGGCGGCGCTGGCGTAGCGTCAGCGTCGCATGATCGTCGCGGTCGCGCTCTTCGAGCTGCACATCGAATACGCGGAGTCCCTCAAGGACAAGCGCATGGTGGTTCGCAGCGTGCGCGACAAGGTGCGGCGGCGGTTCAAGGTCGCGGTCAACGAGGTCGCGTTCCAGGACGTGCATCAGCGCGCGCGCCTGGCGATCTCGCTGATCGCGGATCGCAACGACTCGGCAGACTCATTGCTCGATACAATCCAGGCGTTCATCGAGTCGAACACCGACGCGGTGCTGACCGGCTGGACGCAGGAGAAGCTCGATTTCGATGAGGAAGCCGATCTGACATGAAGAAAACACGACGAACGTCGCGGGTCGGCGAGAACGTGCGCGACGCGCTCGCGCAGATCCTCCGCACCGACCTCCAGAACGTCGAGCTCGGATGGATCTCGATCAGCGAAGTCGAGGTCAGCCCCGATCTCCACTACGCGCGCGTCTTCATCACCGGCCTGAAGGAAGACGAGACCAGGGCATCGGTCGAGACGCTGCGCCGCGTCGCCGGCACGGTCCGCCACCTCCTCGGCAAGCGCATCCATCTCCGCTACACGCCGGAGCTCGACTTCCGCTACGACGAGACGGCCGTGCGCGCGCTGCGCGTCGAGACGCTGCTGCGCGAAGTCATCCCGCCGGAACCGCGGGATGACGACGACGCGGACGCCGGCGACGACGAAGAATCGTGATTAGCGGCGGACGAACACTGTCTCGCGGTAGTACCGCAGCTCCGCGATCGATTCCTCGATGTCCGCCAGCGCCCGGTGCAGCTCCTGTTTCTCGGGCGACTCGTACCTGCCGCCGTACCACTCCTTCACCAGTACCTTGATCGAGCTCACGTCGACGACCTTGTAGTGCAGGAAGTCGTGGAGCCGCGGCATGTACCGCGCGAGGAACCGCTTGTCCTGGCCGATCGAGTTTCCGCACAGGGGAGCGGTGCGCACGTAGCAATGCCGCCTGACGAAGGCGAGCGTCAGCCGCTCGGCCTCGGCAACGTCGATGCCCTCCTCGCGCACCCGCGTCAGCAGTCCGCTCCTGCGGTGCGTGCGGCGGTTCCACGCATCCATCACGCGCAGTTTCGACTCCGGCTGCCGGATCGCGAGGACCGGCCCGGTGGCGATGACCTCGAGGTCGTAGTTCGTGATGATGCTCGCGATCTCGAGCAGCCCGTCGCGGTCGGGATCCAGCCCGGTCATCTCGCAGTCGATCCAGACGAGGTGCTTCCTGCTGCGTTTGGTCGCCATGTCGCTACGTATTATATGTTTCGAACGCGTTCAAAACTTCACTTGACCAACGCCCGTTCCGGGCTTACATTACTTTTGAACATGTTCAGAACTGGAGCAACGTCATGAAGATCGTCATCCCCGGAGGCTCGGGACATCTCGGAACGCTCCTCGCGGAGTCGTTCCATCGCGGCGGCGACGAGGTCGTGGTGCTCAGCCGCGATCCGCAAACCGCTCCGTGGCGCATGGTGGAGTGGGATGGAAAAACAGTCGGCAGGTGGGCGGAGGAGATCGACGGTGCGGACGTGGTCATCAACCTCGCCGGACGGAGCGTGAACTGCCGGTACACCGAGGAGAACCGGCGCGAGATCCTGGAGTCGCGGGTCTTCTCGACGCGCACCCTCGGCCGCGTGATCGCGAAAACGAGGCGGCAGCCGGGGCTCTGGCTGCAGATGAGCACCGCCACGATTTACGCGCATCGCTTCGATGCGCCGAACGACGAGCGCACCGGCATCATCGGCGGCATCGAGCCCGACGCGCCGGCGGCGTGGCGCTTCAGCATCGACGTCGCGCAGGCGTGGGAGCGCGAGCTCGACCTGACCATCGTGCCGGCGACGCGCAAGGTGAAGCTGCGCAGCGCGATGGTGATGAGCAGCGAGCGCGGTACGCCGTTCGACCTGCTCCTCCGCCACGTCCGCCTCGGCTTCGGCCGCTTCGGCGACGGCAGGCAGTGGATGTCGTGGATCCATGCCGAGGACTTCGTGCGCTCGGTGCGGTGGCTCATCGCGCATCGCACGATGGCCGGCGCGGTGAACCTCGCCGCGCCGAATCCGATGCCGAACGCGGACTTTTTCCACGTCCTGCGCGACGAGTGGGGCGCGCATGTCGGGCTGCCGGTGCCGCGCTGGATGCTCTCGATCGGCGCGGCGATGATCGGCACGGAGACGGAGCTCGTGCTCAAGAGCCGGCGCGTCGTTCCGCGGCGACTGCTCGAGAGCGGATTCGAGTTTCGCTTCCCGGCCTGGCAGGACGCGGCGCACGATCTCTGCTCGCGCTGGCGCGGCGCGGCGGGCGAGCTCTCGCAGCCGGCGCCGAGTTACTGAGCGGCGCGGTATGCTCGCGCCGATGGCGACCCGGAAAGCGGAGGAGACGCGCAACCGCATTCTCGACGCGGCTCTGCGTCTCTTCCGCGAGCGCGGCTTCGAGCAGACGACGATGCGCGACGTCGCCGACGAGGCGGGCGTCGCGACCGGCGCCGCCTACTATTACTACCGCTCGAAGGAAGAGCTGGTGCTCGCGTTCTATCTCCGCACCAACGAAGAAGCCGCGGAGATCTTCGCCGAAACGATCGCCTCGTCGAAGGACCTCGGCAAGCGCATCCGCGGCATCATCGACGCGAAGTTCGTGCAGTTCGCCGAGCATCGCATGCTCCTCAAGGCGCTGCTCAAGACCGGCGTCGATCCGTCCAATCCCATCTCGCCGTTCAGCCGCGAGACGCAGCAGATCCGCGACGATCACATCGCCTGGTACGCGCGCGCGATCGAGGGCTCCAACCTGCATGTGCCGCGCGATCTCGCGCCGCATCTCCCGCGCCTGCTCTGGCTCTATCACATGGGATTGCTCTACTACTGGATCATCGACGAGACGCCGGAGCAGCGCCGCACGCGGCGATTGCTCGACACGACGCTCGATCTCGTCGTGCAGCTGCTGCGCGCGTCGTCGCTGCCGTTCCTGGGTCCGCTGCGCAAGCGCGCGCTGAAAGTGCTCCGCGCGCTCGACGAAGAGTGAAGTATCGTACGCGGCGATGATGGAGCAGAAGAAGAGCGTCGACGGCGTGGTGCTCGTCGACAAGAAGGCGGGCATCACCTCGCACGACGTCGTGGAGCGTTTCCGCCGCCGCGCGAAGATCAAGAAGGTCGGACACACCGGCACGCTCGACCCGCTCGCCACCGGACTGCTCGTGCTCTGCGTCGGCCGCGCCACGCGGCTGCAGGCGTATCTGATGGGAATGGAGAAGACGTACGAGGGAACGATCCAGTTTGGCTGGGCCACCGACTCGTACGACGCGACGGGCACGCCGGCGAGTGATCCCGTCGAGCACAGCATCGAGGGCCTCGACCTCGAGCCGCACGTCGCGCCGTTTCGCGGCGAGATCGAGCAGATGCCGCCGGCGTTCTCGGCGAAGAAGATCGACGGCGTGCGCGCGTACGAGCTCGCGCGCAAGGGCGAGGAAGTGAAGCTGCAGCCGAAGCGCGTGACGGTGTACGAGTTCACGATCCTTGCGGTCCAGGGCTCGACTGCACAATTCCGTGTGCGCTCCTCGGCGGGCACGTACATGCGCTCCATTGCCCACGATCTTGGGCAATCCCTCGGTATCCCCGCGCATCTGAAGGAACTGCGCCGCACGAGGATCGGCAACTTCGACGTCGCCGACGCGATCGCGTTCGATCGCCTCGCCGAGTCCGGCCCCGAGGTCCTTCTCGCCGCGCCGCACTACCAGTCGCTGTCCGACATCGACCTCCCGCTCGAAAAGCTTCGCATCGACTGGGCGCAGCAGGGGAAGTTGATGCAGGGCCAGGGCGTGATCATGGTCCCGTCCGTCCCCGTCCGCAAAGGCGACCTCCTCGCGCTCGGCAACCCCCACGACCAGCTCGTCGCCATCGGCGAGGTCGTCAACATCCTCCGCGAAGGCGGCCCGGTCGAGGTCAAGCCAAAGGTCGTGCTCGCCGGATAGGGCGGGCGGGATTGATTTTGGCCCTGCCCGCTGTTATCGTGACGCGCTTCAAAAGCACACGTGTATCCAGGCAACGGGTCAACCAGTAAGGAGAACAGGATTTGTCGACCACCAGGGAACAGAAGTCGAGTCTCATCAACGAGTATCGGGTGCATGACACCGATACCGGATCGCCAGAAGTGCAGATCGCACTCCTCTCGAACCGAATTACCTACCTCACCGAGCACTTCAAGACGCACGCGAAGGACCACCACTCCCGCCGCGGCCTTCTGAAGCTCGTCGGACGGCGCCGCCGCCTCCTCGACTACCTCAAGCAGGTGGACGTGGAGCGCTACCGCACGATCATCGACAAGCTCGGCATCCGTAAGTAACCGGCGATCCCCCTCGAGGGGCGGGCGCGAGCCCGCCCCTTGCATCCTCCCCTTCCGGCCGGATCCCATCATTCGGCCACCGCGGAAAAATCAACAGCGCGAAGTGATGAGTGGCTCGCGCACCGAAGGAAATCATGGCAACAAAGAAAGAATTGGAAATCGGCGGGAAGACCCTGTCGCTCGAGACGGGTGCGCTCGCCAAACAGGCGAATGGCGCAATCGTCATCCGTTACGGCGACACCGTCGTGCTCGCAACCGCCTGCTACAAGGAAGGCGCGGTGCTCGGCGACTTCATGCCGCTCACCGTCGACTACAAGGAGTACACCTACGCCGGCGGCCGCATCCCGGGCGGCTTCTTCAAACGTGAAGGCCGTCCCACCGAAAAGGAAATCCTCACTTCCCGCCTCATCGACCGCCCCCTCCGGCCGTCCTTCCAGAAAGGCTACCGGCAGGAAACGCAGATCATCGCCCTCGTGCTCTCGGCCGACGGCGAGAACGATCCGGACGTCCTCGCGATCAACGCCGCCTCGGCCGCGCTCGTGATCTCCGAGATCCCGTTCCATAACCCGATCGGCGCCGTCCGCATCGGCTACATCGACAATCAGATCGTCGTCAATCCCACCAACGCGCAGCGCGATCTCTCCGACCTCGACCTCGTCGTCGCCGGCACCGAGAGCGCGATCGTGATGGTGGAAGCGGGCGCGCGCGAGGTCGACGAGTCGGTCGTCCTCGACGCGTTCGAAGCCGCGCACGCCGAGATCCGCCGCATCTGCGATCTGCAGAAGCAGCTCCGCGACGCCGTCGGTAAGGAAAAGCTGAACGTCACCTGGACCGCGAAGTTCACCGACGACGTGCTCAACGAGCTGATGGCGCAGCATGGCGAGTCGCTGAAGACCGCGATGGTCACCACCGGCAAGCACGCGCGTTACGCGGCGCTGAAGGCGGTGAAGGAGCAGGTCGTCGCCTCCGTTCCGGTCGAAGAGGTCGAGCGGCTCGCCGCCGTCACGGCGGCCTTCGGCGAGATGCAGGTGAAGATCTTCCGCAACCTCATGCTCGACGAGAACAAGCGCGTCGACGGCCGGCGTTTCGATGAGATCCGTCCGATCTCGATCGAGGTCGGCGTTCTGCCGCGTACGCACGGCTCCGCGATCTTCACCCGCGGCGAGACGCAGGCGCTCGTCACCGTCACCCTCGGCACGCCGCGCGAGGCGCAGAAGATCGAGGACTTCGAAGGCGAGACCTTCCAGCGTTTCATGCTCCACTACAACTTCCCGCCGTTCTCGGTGGGCGAAGTGAAGTTCCTGCGCGGCCCCGCGCGACGCGAGATCGGCCACGGCAATCTCGCGCGCCGCGCGCTCGCGCCGCTGCTGCCGCCGGAAGACGAGTTCGCGTACGCGATCCGCATCGTCAGCGACATCCTCGAGTCCAACGGCTCGTCGTCGATGGCTTCGGTCTGCGGCGGCTCGCTCGCGCTGATGCAGGCCGGCGTGCCGATGCGCGCCGCGGTCGGCGGTGTGGCGATGGGTCTCGTCTCGAGCGAAGACAACACGAAGCACGCGATCCTCTCCGACATCGCCGGCATGGAAGACCATGAAGGCGACATGGACTTCAAGGTCGCGGGCTCGCGCAACGGCATCACCGCGCTGCAGATGGACATCAAGGTCGCGGGTCTGAGCCGCGAGGTGATGGCCCAGGCGCTGGCGCAGGCGAAGGCGGGACGCTTCCACATCCTCGACAAGATGGACGAGGCGATCTCGACGCCGAAGGCCGAGCTCTCCGAGTTCGCGCCGCGCCTCTACACGATTCAGGTGCCGAAGGATCGCATCCGCGACGTCATCGGCTCGGGCGGCAAGACCATCCGCTGGATCGTCGAAGAGACCGGGACGAAGATCGACGTCGAGGACGACGGCAAGGTCACGATCGCGTCGATGGACGCGAAAGCGGCCGAGCGCGCGATCGAGATCATCAAGGGCCTGACCGCCTCACCCGAGGTGGGGAAGAACTACAAGGGAACCGTGAAACGCATCGAGCCGTACGGAGCGTTCGTCGAGATCCTCCCGGGTCAGGACGGACTGCTGCACATCAGCGAGATGGCGCACACGCGTGTCGGACAGGTCACCGATCTCTTCCAGCTCGGCGACGAAGTGGAAGTGCAGGTCGTCGGCATCGAGCCCGACACCGGCAAGATCCGTCTGTCGCGCAAGCCGCTCCTTCCGCCTCCGACGGAAGAGGAGCTCGCGGCCGCTCGCAGCGCGCGTCCTCCGCGCGGTGAAGGCGGCGGCGGTGGTGGAGATCGCGGTGGCGATCGCGGCGGATTCCGCGGCGGCGATCGCGATCGCGGTCCGCGCCGTGAGGGTGGCGGCGGCGGTGGTGGATTCCGCGACCGCGGCCCGCGCCGCGACGATCGCGGTCCGCGTCCCCCGCGCCGCGAAGGCGGCGGTGGCGGCGGTTCCCGCGAAGGCGGGAGCAGCGGCGGCGGCGAAGGTCAGAGCTGATCGAAAGAAAGGCCGCGGGTTTCCGCGGCCTTTCTTTTTTGAGAATTCATGTCGCGCGTCTCTCTCACGCTCGTGAGGAGATCGTAGATGAGAGTTCGAATTGCACTTGTTCTGGTCGTTCTTGCTTGTCCCATGATCTGCAGCGCTCAGTCCCTCACCGCAGACTTTGAGGCGCTGGCGGAGGAGAGGGGAGATGACGAGCTCTCCTCGATATTGAAGGGTCAGACCACGCTCGATGCGGCAGGTGCTCCCGCCACCGAGCGAGACTATCTGACCTTCTTCACCTCGGCGCTTGAGTCACTTTCCGCGAGCAAGGGAGAGTCGATCACCTTCGATTGGAACTTTCCGTTGCTGAAGCTCACCAATCGTAACGACGTAATCAAGACCCAGATCGTGCTTCGCAAGCCGGCGCTTGCCACCGCTCTCACGACGGCTCTCAGCCCGAACCTCGCGGCGATCGACGCGCTGAAAGGCGAGCTGAGTTTCGACGATGACGTCGCACTCACCATCTCGTATGCGCCGACTGCGGCGGAGGCTAGGGCGAAGCTCAAAAGCCGGCTCAAATCCTTTGCGAGTTCGTTGGGGGCCGACTTGATCGCCTCGCGCGCTGTCGCAGCAGAACTCGCAGCGGGAACTCCGGACGCGTCTACCGCCAACATGGCCGCGGCGCTGGCGACAGTCGGCGCGCAGCGCGTTTTCATGGAGGTAATTGAGCCTTATGCCGAGGCTCTCGCGGTCGCGGAGACATCTCAGGACAATTGGACTTTCGACATCTACGCGCGTGCACGGCAGGAGTATGCCGGTCCGAACGAACTAAAGATCAAAGCTCGATACGAGCATCCGTTCGGCAAAACAGTGTCCAGAAATCTCGCCGATCGTTCGAAATGTCAGAACACCAGCGTGTCTGATTATCTCGAGACGTGCGTCATGGCCAAAATCGTCGTCGCGGCCGTCCCCGCAAATGCTGATGATGCGGCGGTCGCCACCGCGGTTGCCGCTGCAGTCGCTGCCGACGCGAACGCTGACAAGGCCGCAGTCGCCGCCGCCGTTCGTCGCGCTGCAGCGGCGCGTCGCGATGCAGTCGCGGCCGCCGCGCGCGTCGCTGCTTTCGCCGAAACCGCTGTGTTCCTGCGTGACGCTACACAGAAGGCAACGACGAATCGTTTCGTCGCCGAGGTGGATCTGCAGTGGGTCACGGCCAACAACATCGCTCTCCCCCAATACCTGACGGCGCCGGTGCCCGGCAAGAGCTCGCGGTCCGTGAGCGCCTCGGCTTCGTATGGACGAGACGTGTTTCGCCCGTTGTCGACGATCGACCGGCGTGGCCGCCTCGACGCTGAATTGAAATATGACGACGTTACCGGCGACGACAAACGGCGCGACCGTTTCGTGGCCTCGGTCACCTACACGCAGAAGCTCTCCGAAAAAGTACAGATTCCGGTGTCGCTGGCCTACGCAAATCACGCGGACTATCTGACCAACGTCGACCGCAAGCTGAACGCGCACTTCGGGCTCTCGTGGAAACTTCCCGGGATGTAATCTTTTTTACCTGATCGATCGCCGTCGTCCCGCATTCACGAAGACCGTCGCCGAGTATTCGCCGAGTCCCGCGTCGTTCCAGGCGCGGACTCGCAGCGCGGTTTTCTTTCCCTGCGTCGCAATCGAGACTGAGGTCTGGTCCGGCGTCAGAGCGTTCTCGATCTCGACCCACGGCCGATCCTCGATGCGGTACTCGACACGATAGCCATTCACCGGTTGCGACGGCGCCGTCCATCGCAGTTCGACCGTGTCGCCGTGAGCGATTGCCTTTGCGTCCGGCGATTGCGCGCGCTGCGGCAGCGGGACCGCGGAGATCACGCTCATGGTCACGCGTGCACTGCCTTCGACGGGTACGGCGTTCTCGATCGCCGTCTGGACGATTGCCGCACCGCCGTCCGGCAGCGACGCGATTTGGGTGTTCGAGCCCGGTCTGAGCGTCGTGATCGGAGTCATCGTCCCGTCGGCGAGCAGGAACCGGTACTGCGATTCGTCCCAGTCGATCGCCACTCCGCCCGCGACCTCGGTCAGGTGCATCTCTCCAACGCGATCCTCGGTCACAGTCCTGACCAACGGCGATCCAACTTGCGCCGCCATGACGCCCTGGTCGCCGCTCCATGCGACGACGTACTGCGTTCCATCCCACGCGACGTCGCAGTCGTAGACCGTCTCGAGCACGAATCTCGTCGGAGATGCATCGAGCGGTTCGAAGTCGGGGCCGAGCCGAATGCCTTCGACTCCCATCGGCGGCAGTGGCGGCGTCTGGAACCCCGGCTCGATCAGCGATACAGCGAAGAAGCCGTTGCCGCTCGTCGCGATCCGCGTGGATGGGATCCGCTTCGGCGCCGACAGCGTTCCGGCGGCGGTCAGCGTCGCCGCGACAGCCTCGTTTCCGTCGAATCCGATGAGCGCATACTCCCGCCCCGTCCAGAGGAGATCCTGCGGATAGATCCTGACGAGCAATGCCTCGCCGAGCGGTTTGCCATCACCGTCGAGGCGAAGAAGGAACACGCCCTCGCTCGACGACACGACGACCGCGAAGCCGTGACCATCCGACGCCGCCCAGGCCGCGAATGCCGGATGCGGCCACACGAGGCATTCTTTCCAGCTGCCATCCAGCGCGCGCAAGCCGCCGTGCAATGCGGCGCCTTCTTCCCACAACACGAGCGTTCCATGCGTCGCGGACGCGGTGGCGCGCACGTTCTGTTCCGCCGCCGCGTAGGACGCGACGACGCCCGGTGCGATGTGAATGACGCCGGGCACTCCGACCGGCATCCATGCGAGTGATACCTGATCTCCGGCCGTCGCGAGTGAGGGGCCGGTACCGGCAGACTCCTCGCGCTGTTCGATGGTGCGGCCGTTCGCATCGAGCCGCACGACCGTGAACGAGCCGGGGATGTTGTCGGGCTTCGAGTAAGCGATCGTCCAGTTCGAGCCTGCCCACGCGATCGACGTTGCCGGCGCGTACCATCCGTTCAACGCGTCCAGCACGAGCGGCGGACCGAGGGAACCGTCGTTGTCGACGAGTTGCGCCACCAGCGAATTCGCGGCGGCGTCGGCGAGGAGGTAGCGATCGCCGTTCGACGCGATTCTGCCGACTCCGAGAAAGTCCGTGACGAGCGGCGTCGACGCGGTCGTTGCACCGTTGCCGTCGAACATCACCAGCTTTCGCTCGAAGCGATCCGAAACCACCGCGGCGAACGAGCGTCCGTTGCTGGCGAGACTCTGCACGACGCCGCGCACGCCGGTCACCTTCTCGGAAACGCGCGTTCCGTCGGGCTTCAGACGCAGCGCCTGGATCTCGCTGACGTGGCTGCCGTGCGTGGAGTCGCCGCGATAAAACAGCAGCAGCACCGACGTACCGTCGAATGCGATGTGCGGATACTGGCCGCCGTCGGCGAGCAGAAACGGCTCGCCCGCGAGCTCGCCGTTCGTGTCGATCAACTGACCGACGATGTCGTCGTCTTCGACCTGCGAGGTGAAATGCGTCTGTCCCGCGACGAACAGAAAATGCGTTCCGGTCCAGACGACGTCCCAGGTATCGCCGCCGGTGTTCTCCATGATCACGCGGCTCGGCGCCGGGCTTCCCCACGCCGGACGCGTGAAGCGGAAGTGGGTTTCGGTCTGCCAGAACAGGAAGACTTCGCGGCCGTTGGACACGAGGCGCGGATACCCTGCCGCCGCCCGGTAGCGCGTGCTCGTCAGCGGAAACGGCTCGCCCGAAAACCTCGGCTGCGCGGAAAGCAGCGATGCGAACGCGAGAGCGAACAGGAAGACGACGCGGAGCAGGCGTGGCACTTAGTTATTGTACAGTCAGAAGGGGGCGGGTTCTCACCCGCCCCCGTTGCTCTCCTATGGCTGGTTGCCGGCGTAGTCGACCCACACCTGACTGCCGATATTCTCGACCTTGAACGCCGTGATCGTCGCGCCGTCGAGGCCGACGGTGGCCGCCGGAATCTCGATGCGCGTCCACGTGTCGGCGGTCGGAACGGTCGCGCTGATGAACGTGCACGAGCCCTCGCCGCCGATCGACGGCGCGGGAGTCGTCGAGCCGTACCAGATGCAGCCGCTCGTGCTGAACGTCGCGCCGCTGTACCAGGTGATCTTCAACTCCTTGAGCGTCTCGCAGCCCGTCGGCATGACATACAGGAACAGATCGTCGCCGGAGCTCGTCGCCTGACTCAGATCATTCACGCGCACGACGCCCGTCGCCGTCTGCCCGAAGTACGGATACGCGTACGAGACCGAGCCGCTCGCGGCCTGCGACGTATACGGCTCGCCGTACACCAGCGACGCGCCGCCCGGAATGCTGTCGTCGACCCACACCGTCGCGCCGCCGGGGATCGACGGCTGTGACGCGGTCGTCGGCGTGCAGCCGTTGCCATCGGTGCCGACGTGGTCGAACCACACCCGCCCGCTCGAGATCTGGAACTTGACCGTCGTCACCTCGTGCCCGCGCAGATTGAGCGGGGAGCTGATCGGCACTTCGAGCCGCGTCCACGTGCCGGTCGAGGGAAGCGCGCCGCGGTTGAAGTTGATGATCGTCGGATCGGAGATGTTGTTCGAGCCCCAGTACACCGACACTTTCCGGTACGCCGACTCGAAGGTGATCTTGATCTCCGCGGTCGTGTCGCACGGATCGATCAGCACGTAGAGCTGCACCTTGCCGCTGCCGAAGTTATGGAACTCGTGGAGATCGTCGATCTCGACGGTCTGCGTCCCGCTGCCCTGGAGATAAAACGACTGCGAGCCGGTGGCGTACTGCGACGTATCGAAGTTGAGCGATCCGGAGCTGACGGTCGCGTAGCCGGGGATCGCATCGTCGATGTAGACCACGTCGCCGCCGGGGGGCGACGGCTGCGATGCGAAGGGAGTGGTGCACTGCGCAAATGCCTGTCCCGCGCCGCACACGACGAGGAGAGACACGAGGTACACGAAGAGCCTGCCGCTGAGTTTCACGAGGAAACCTCCTTTGTTGTTGGTGGTTCGCGGCCGGCCTTGAACCTGACGATGCAGGATGCGCCCGATGTCAGGAGGGGACTAGAGACATTTCGTGACGTCAGGATTTACGTGCGCGAATGCGTCGGTACTGATCGGGGGAGATCCCCATCCCCCGGCGAAACGCGCGATAGAACGTGCGCCGCTGGCCGAAGCCGGCGAGGTAGGCGATACGGGTGGTGGAGTGTTCGGACGTCTCCAGCAGCCGCGTCGCGTGTGCGAGCTGGCGGCGCTTGAGCCACGCGGAGAGCGTGATGCCGTACGTGGCCGCGAAGTCGCGGCTCAGCTTCTCGCGGGTCATGCCGAGGAGTGAGGCCAGCTCGGACACGCGCGGCGTTTCCTCCAGCGAGAAACAACGGCGGAGGTAGTGATCGACGGCCTGACGCAGATCGGGCATTCGCAGAGATCCAGCCTCCGCCCTCTGCACTCCGCCCACCGTATAGACGCGCGCGCTTCGTTTTTTGTTTCGTCACGCGCGCGGGGACGCGGTGGCCGCACGATGAGGCATGGCGCTGGAGATCCGCATCAAGCCGGTCGAGTCCCTGCTGTTTCGCGGCGACATCGTCGCCGCCGGCAGGTTCCGCTGCCCGGCCGCGCATCCGCTGTTCCGCGACTCCGGCCCGTGCAGCCACCACACGTTCGTCTTCCCGCGCACCGCGACGCGCATCCGCCATCGCGGCGGTCCCGAGTTTCTCGCCACGCCGGGCAGCGTCGCGTTCTACAACCAGCACCAGCTCTACACGCGGACGAAGGTCAGCGACGTCGACGCCTCCGACTGGTTCACGATCGCCGACGACGTGCTGCTCGAGCTGATGAGCGAGCACGATCGCGCGGCCACGCCGCGGCGGCCGTTCCGGATCGCCGAAAGCGCCGGCGATCCGCGCAGCTTTCTCGAACAGCGCATGCTCTTCGACGCGCTCGAGCGCGTCGACGCGCTCGATCCGCTGCAGGTGGAGGAGACGGTGTTGCGCCTGCTGCGGCGCGTTGTGAGGAAGGCATACGGTGCAGCGCCGGCTCGCCAGCAGGCCCATGTCGACGCCATCGAACATGTGCGGCAGCTCATCGCCGCGAATCCCGCCGCGAACGTTTCGCTGCGCACGCTCGCCGCGGCGTGCGGGCTCTCGCCGTTCCAGCTCTGCCGGCTCTTCCGCGCGCGCACGGGCGAGACGATGACGCGCCATCGCCACGCGCTGCGGCTCGCGCTGGCGCTGGAGCGGCTCCGCGACCCGGCCGTCGATCTGACGCACCTCGCGCTGGAGCTGGGCTACGCGAGCCACAGCCACTTCACGTTCGCGTTTCGCCGCCATTTCGGCATCACACCGTCACGCTATCGCGCAAGATCGTGATAGCGCCGCGCGGCGCGCACGCGCATCTTCGGCGTATGCATTTCTTCTTCGTTCTTCTTCTCCTCGCCGCCGAGCCGACGACCCCGCAGGAGTGGTTCCAGCTCGGCGTTGCGCGTCACGATGCGCATGACTACGCGGCGGCCGTCACGGCTCTCGAGAAAGCGCGCGAGCTCAAGCATCCCGCGCCGATCGCGCTTCCCCTTCGCCTCGCCCGCACCTACGCGCGCCTCGGGCAGAAGGACAAGGCGCTCGAGAGCCTGAAGCGCGCCGTCGACAACGGCTACGGCGCGAGCGAGCAGCTCAACTCCGAGAACGACTTTCTCTCGCTGCGCGAGGACCCGCGATGGACCGAGCTGCTCGCCGCCGCGCGCCGCAATCAGCATCCCTGCGGCAACGCTCCCGAGTACCGTCAGCTCGACTTCTGGCTCGGGGAGTGGGACGTCGAGCAGGGCGGGCAGAAGATCGCGCGCAGCAGCATCCAGCTCATCCTCGACGAATGTGTGGTCTTCGAGAACTACGAGGCTCTGATCAGCTACCGCGGCAAGAGCTTCAGCCTCTGGAACTCCGCGCTGAAGCGCTGGGAGCAGTACTACACCGATTCCTCCGGCACCGCGACGTTCTTCAGCGGCTCGCTGCAGGATGGGAAGATGGTGTTCATCACGGAGTTCGAGCGCAACGGCGCGAAGGTGATGAACCGGATGACCTATTCGAAGGAAGGTCCCGACCGCGTGCGCCAGTTCATCGAGAATTCGCTCGACGGCGGCAAAACGTGGGCCGCGGGCTACGACGGCATGTACGTCCGCAGACACTAGCCGGCACGGCCGGCAGCGCTGGTTGCCAAAGGCTTGTGCGCGACCCTCGGCTAGCGTGGAGCTTCAGCGCGCATAATGCCGCGCGATGAAGCGCGCGGTTCTGACGGCGATTGCGGCAGCGGCCGCGCTGTACGCGATCGTCGTGACGTGGCGGCAGAACGAGCAGGCCGCCGGTCTCGACTTCTACATCTACTTCGTCAACGCGCAGATCGCCGGACGCGCGGATGTGCCGAATGTCTACGCGCCCGACGTGCAGGCGCGTGTGGGGGAGGAGTATTACGAGCGCGCGCAGCGCGGGAGCTCGGAGCTGCGCAGGTACGACGCGGGGCGGCGGCGCAGGCTCGACAACGTCTCGAGTCCGTTTCTGTACACCACGCTTCGCTGGGTAAGCCGCGACTACGACTTCGCGCTGCGGCAGTATCACGCGCTCGTCCTGATCGCCTTCATTGCCGGCGTCATCCTGATCTGCCGCCGCGTCGGCGTGTCGTGGGCATCGACGCTCGCGCTGCTCGCGGCGCTGCTGCTCTGGTATCGCGGCTTCGAGGCCGACCTGCGCGTCGGCAACGTGAACTCGCTGCAGCTGCTGCTCATCGGCGCATCCTTATGGAGTCCCCCGTTCCTCGCCGGCGCGCTCCTCGGCATCCTCGTCGCGTTCAAGCCGAACCTGATTCTCATCGCGCTGCTGCTCGCCATCTCGCGCATCGCCGCGCGCGACTGGCGCCGTCTGCGCGTCGAGCTTGCGGGCGGCGTGGCGGGAGGCGCGCTCGCATTCGTCGCCGCGTGGATCAACTACGGCACGCCGCGTGTGTGGATCGACTGGCTCGGCGCCGCGAACCAGTTCTGGCATCGCCTGCAAACGCGCGAGGAACGCAACGTCGCGCCGGCGCTGTCGCTGTTTCAGCAGCACGGCACGTGGCTCAGCTACGTCATCGCCGCCGTGCTGATCGCGCTCGTCTGCATCGCCATCGCGCGCGGCAAGCGCAGGGACGACCCGCTCGTGATCGGACTCGCGATCGCCATCTACCTCATCTCCGCGCCAGTGGTTTGGCTGCACTACATGGTGCTCGCGCTGCCGCTCGCGATCGCGCTGCTGCGCTGGCGCGCGACCGCCGTCGTCTCGCTCGTCGCGCTGGCGATGATCGCCGAGGAACCATTCGAGCTGCTCTTCCGCACCGCGGTCTATCCGCACGACGCCACGCACATCGCACCCGCGCTCCTCGCCCTCTACGCCTGCGGCCTCATTAAGTTGCTTAAGTTGGGGTCAGACCCCAACCCAGTCGCCGGTGGCGGATGAGCGGCGGGCGGCGTCGAGGACGCGCTGTTGCATGAGGCCGTCCTCGAACGTGGCGGCGGGGGAGAGGGCGGAGCGGTCGCCGTCATCGAGGGCGGCGCGGAGGGCACGGCCGAGGTGGAGCGTCCCGGTGCCGAACGCCCCGCCGGGGGAGTTGCCGGGGAGGTCGGCGGGGTCCGTCGCGACGATGCGGATCGCGTCCGACTCGCCGTGGAACATCACCGCCGACGGCTCGTCGGGTCCCGTCGACACAGCGCTGAGCATCATCGTCGCGGTCGCGCCGCCGCGCAGGCGGAGATTCACGGACGCGAAATCGTCCGATGTCACTTCGCGCGTGCCGTCGCCGAACGGCCGGCGGTCGACGATCGTGCGGAGCAGCGCGTGCACCGACTCAATCTCCATGCCGAAGTAGCGCAGCGCGTCGACGAAATGCGAACCGACCGCGCCCCAGATCCCTCCGCCGCGCGACGCGTCGCTCCACCAGTTCCATTCGCGCGAGCGATTGCCGCGGCTCGGGCTCGAGTACCGCACCTCGGCATACCGGAGAGGCCCGAGCTCGCCGAATCGCGCTCGTGCCTCGCGCCACGACGGCACGAAGCGCAGCTCGTGATCGATGATGGCGATGCGGTCGGGATGACGCCGCGCCACCACCACCAGTTCCTCCGCCTCGGCGGCATTCAGCGCCGTCGGCTTCTCGCACAGCACATGCTTTCCCGCATCGAGCGCTGCGATCGCCATCTCGCGATGCTCCGATGGCGGCGCGGTGACGGAGACGAGATCGATGTCCGGCGAGGCGACCAGCTCGCGCCAGTCATCATGCGGCCGCAGGCCGAGCTCAGCCGCGATACGATGGGTCTTCTCCGGGTGAAATCCGGCGATCGCGACAACGTCGAGTCCGGCTTCGCGAAACAGCGGAGCCTGCACCCTCGCCCCGAACCCCGTTCCGATGATTCCGATGCGTCCCATGGCAGCGATTTTGAGTAGATCACAGCCATGACCCCAGGGCGCAATCAGAATCGATGGATGCAGCCGGAACGCCGGCAGGGCGTGCGCATCGTGACGCTGCGAAACTTCGGCTGGCTGGCGATCGCGCTGTGCGTCGTCTTCGCCGCGATCACCATCCGCTCCGAGATGCGCGGGCGGCACATGCACGACTACGGACGTCTGTACGGCCGCCAGATGACGCGCGACGCCGCGAAGAAAGCGGAGCCGGTGGACGTCGTGAAGGAAGCGACACCGCCGCCGTCGATCGCGGATCAGACGCCGGCCATGGCGCCTGCGATGTCGTCGCCCGTCATGTCGATGGATGACACGATGCTCGTGCCCGTCGAGCCACCGCAGCAGCAGGCGACGATCATCGCGCCATCCGTCGCGTCCCGCGCGCACGACTCGCGCGTCGCCATCGTCGGCGGAGCCGAAGGCGTGGCCATCGTGCAGAAGACCGAAAAACGTCCGCTGCTCAAGGGCGGCTTCGGCCGCCAGTAATCAGCGCACCGCGCGCCGCCGCATCGGCAGCAGCGAAACGGGATCGGAGTACGCGCCGGCGCCGGCGTCATTGAACGCGCGCACGCGGAACGACCACGACGCATCGGGCCACGGCAGCACGAACGGCTTCGACTGCTGTTCGGCATCGAGCCACTCGCCGAGCTCCAGCCAGAGTCCGTCCCCGACGCGATACTCGAGCCGGTAGCCGTTCACCTGCTGCGCCGCCGGAGACCATCGCAGCAGCGCGACGTCGTTCTGCCGGCGCACCGTGAGCCGCGGCGCGTCCGCCGGCGGCGGCAGCGCGTACGTACCCACCGCCATCATCACGCGCGACGCGCCGTAATGCGGCGTCGCAATCTGCCGCGCCGAGCCGATGGCGAGCACGGTGCCGTCGGCGAACGTCGTGAGGACCGACGGCGGCATCGAGGTCGGGATCGCGGCGGACGCCGTCCCGTCGTCGCGCATGAACGCGACGCGAAACTGCTGCGCCTCGTTGCTCCAGCCGATCCACGCACCGCCATCGGTGCCGCGGACGCTGACTCCCGAGCCACGATCGAAGGTGATGATCTGCTGCTTCTCCACGCCGCCCGCCCCGATGTGAGCGGCGCGGACGTCTCCGGCGTAATACCGCCATGCGGCGACGTATCGCCTGCCGTCCCAGGCGACTCCCGGACCCGACGCGAAGCTCGTGTTCGTGAGCTCGATCGGCTCGCCGAGGCGCTGTCCGCTGGAATCGAAACGGATGCCGGCGAGGCCGCCGGGAGGACTGCCGAGGATGATCACCTGCGAAGGCAGGTAACAGAGCGCGAAGAACCCGTCGCCGTCGGAGGCGATCGACGGGCAGCTCGAGAAAGCTTCCGAAAAGCTCTTTGGAGCAGAGAGCACTCCGTCGCGCGAGAGCATCGCGATGGCGCTCCGGCCATTCAGATTGCCGGCGATCGCGAAGGCGCGGCCGTTCCAGGCCACCGCCGAAGCAATGAATCCGGGAGGCAGTTCCGTCGCGCCGGGCAGCGGCACGCCATTCGCGGAGAGACGCGTCACTCGCTGCGGCGCGACGAGCACGAACTCGCTTCCGTCGCTGGCCGGCATCGCCGCGAAATACCCCGGCGCGATCTCGCGCTCCCGCCAGCTCCCGTCGCGCGTTCGGACTCCGGCGCGCGTCGCGGAGCGCCCATCCCGCGTCTCCATCCACAGGACCAGCGTCGCATCCGCCGAAGACGCGGCCGCGATGAACTGCTGTTCGACCGCGCCATACGTGACGGCCTCGACGGGATTCGCGGCGAGCGGAAGATCGGAAGCGAATACCGTCGAGAGGCCGCGCCATGCCGCGACGACTCGTCCGCCGACCGCCGTGATCCCGCCGTCGATGACGTACTCGGTGTCGCTCTCCTGACGTGAGAGCACCATCGCCCCCGACGCGTCGAGCTCCGCCACCCGCATCCGCTGATTCTTCACGTACGCGATGACCCATCGCGATCCCGTCCAGACCGCGCCGCCGGGAAGAACGAATGACGGATCGCCCGAGTCGAACACGAGCGAGCGAAGCAGGCCGCCGTCGCCGTCGAACAGCATCGCCGTCGCGTTGGGGAAGGAGAGAAACGTCGCGAGAAAACGGGTGCCGTCGGAGGCGAGCGACCAGCGGTACTGCGGATGTTCGTTGATGAGGCGTATCGACAGCAGACGGCCGTTCGCGTCGAACAGCGTGAGCGCGTCGCCGGCCTCGGACGAGACCATGGCTCCGAATCGCGTGCTCCCCGCGGCGACGATCGCCGCCGCCTCGACCGAGTCCGCGATTCGCTCGGGAGCGCCGAAGGCGCGCCCGTCGCGGCGCAGCGTGAGCGACTCGAGCCTTCCCGACGAGCGATACAGCATCAGAATCGTCGTGCCGTTGGACGCAAGCCGCGGGTAGTCGGCACGCTCCACGATCACGAACGGCTCGCCCGCCGCATGCCCGTCGGCGCCGACGAGCCGGCCGACGATGTTCGTGCTGTTCCGATCCGCGGTCGTAATCGCCGCCACGACGATGAACTGCTCGCCCGTCCACACCGCGTCGAAGTCGTTGTCCCGCGCCGGTGCATCGAGGACTGCCCGTCCGATGTGATTCTCGCCCGGCACCAGCCGCGTCACGCGCAACGGACCGTCGGTCCAGAACAGAAACGCGTTCCGCCCGTCGGACTTCAGCCGCGGCACGCCCTCTTTCGTTCCGTACTCCGTATTCGCCAGCGGGAACGGCGCGCCGAACGGTGGAACCTGCGCCGATGCGGTCGCGGCGACGAACAGACAGAGAAGAATGATCCTCACAATAACTGCAGTATATCAAGCCATACAATGCGCGCTCATGGCAGCAGCGATCGCCTTCGGCACCGACGGCTGGCGCGCCGTGATCGCCGACTCGTTCACGTTCGACAACGTGCGGCTCGTCAGCGACGCCATCGCCGTCGCCGCGCGCACGCTGCAGCCGCCCGCGACGATCGACCGCGACGCGCTCGCGGTCGGTTTCGATCGCCGGTTCCTCTCGCGCGAGTTCGCGGCCGCTGTCGCCGAGTCGCTGCGCGCCGCCGGCTACCGCGTGCTGCTCTCCGATCGTCCGACGCCGTCGCAGACGATCTCGTTCACCGCGCGCCGCCGCAACATCCTCGGCGGTGTGATGGTCACGGCGAGCCACAACCCGGCGCAGTACAACGGCCTGAAGTTCAAGGCGTGGTACGGCGGCTCGGCGTTGCCCGAGACCTACGACGCGATCGCGGCGAGCCTCGGCAGGCGCGACGCGCGTGAAGGCGGCTCGATCGCGCAGGAGAACATCCTCGATGACTACGTCGACGCGCTGCGCGGGCAACTCGATCTCGAGCTGCTGCGCTCCGCGAGCCTGAAGATCCTCCACGATCCGATTCACGGCGCGGCCGCGGGGATCCCGTCGCGCATCCTGGGCCCTGTCGCCGTCAGCATCGATGGGATTCGCGGCGAGACGAATCCGTCGTTCGGCGGCGTGAACCCGGAGCCGATCCCCGAGAACCTGCACGCGTCGCGCGATGTGATGCGCTCCGGCGGCTACGACCTCGCGATCTGCAACGACGGCGACGCCGACCGCCTCGGCATCCTCGACGAGCGCGGCGACTTCGTCTCGCCGCACAAGGTGATCTCGCTGCTCGCGCTCTATCTCGTGCGCGAGAAGAAGCGCAGCGGCGACATCGTGAAGACGTTCTCCACCACGCGGCTGCTCGAGAAAGTCGCGCGCGCCCTCGGCGCGACGCTGCACGAGACGCCGATCGGCTTCAAGTACGTCGCCGATCTGATGCTCGCGCGCCACGTGCTGATCGGCGGCGAGGAAAGCGGCGGCATCGGCTTCGGACATTTCATGCCCGAGCGCGACGGCATCCTCTCCGGCCTCCTCGTCGCCGAAGCGGTCGCGCATTTCAAAGTACCGCTGTCGGAAGTGATCGCGCGGATGGAGGAGGAGTTCGGCACGCTCCACTACGACCGCCGCGATCTGCATCGCCCGATGGAGCGCTGCGCGCGGCTGATCGAGCGCGTGCGCGCCGGCGAGCTCGACTCCGCCTTCGGCGTCCCGCTTGCGAATCGCGAGGAGAAGGACGGCGTGAAGATGAACTTCGCCGACGGCTCCTGGCTGCTGTTCCGGAAATCGGGGACCGAGCCGATCATCCGCATCTATTGCGAGGGCCCCGACCGCGACGGTGTACAGCGGATGCTGGACACGGCGGTCGCGCAGCTCGACGCCTGAATGCTACGATTCGGCTCGATGTCGATTCAGGAGACCCGGACCCCGACGCAGTTCACGCGCGAGAGCATCATCGACGACTATCGCGTCGCCGTGCGGAGCCGTCATGCGAGCCTGATCGGGCGCCGCGAGGTGCTGACCGGGAAGGCGAAGTTCGGCATCTTCGGGGACGGGAAGGAAGTCGCGCAGCTGGCGTGGGCGCGGGCGTTCCGGCAGGGCGACTGGCGCTCCGGCTATTATCGCGATCAGACCTTCATGCTCGCCCTCGGCGTGGCGACGCTCGACGAGTTTTTCGCGCAGCTCTACGCCAACGCCGACGTCGCGCACGATCCCTGGTCGGGCGGGCGCTCGATGAACGCGCATTTCGCATCGCGCCTCCTCAATCCCGACGGCTCGTGGAAGAGCCAGACCGACGCGTACAACATCTCCGCCGACGTCTCGCCGACCGGCTCGCAGATGCCGCGCCTCGTGGGACTCGCGTGGGCGTCGCGCCTCTATCGCGAGCTTGGAATCGAGGCGCCGATGTTCTCGCATCACGGCGACGAGATCGCCTGGGGCACGATCGGCAACGCGAGCTGCGCGGAAGGGATGTTCTGGGAGTCGCTGAACGCCGCCGGCGTCCTCGGCATCCCGATGGCGGTCTCGATCTGGGATGACGGCTTCGGCATCTCGGTCCCGAACGAGCACCAGATCACGAAGGGCAATCTCAGCGAGCTGCTGAAGGGTTTCCAGCGCAATCCGAAATCGACCCAGGGCTTCGACATCTACACCGTCAAAGCGTGGGATTACCCGGCGCTGTGCGAGACGTACATCGCTGCGGCGACGATCGTGCGGATGGAGCACGTGCCGGCGATCATTCATGTCACCGAGGTCACGCAGCCGCAGGGACACTCCACGTCGGGAAGCCACGAGCGGTACAAGACGAAGGAGCGGCTGGAGTGGGAAGTCGAGTACGACTGCATCCGCCGCATGGGCGAGTGGATGATCGCGCAGGGCATCGCCACCGCGCAGGAGCTCGAGGAGTACGACAAGGAAGATGCGCGCATCGTGCGCGAGGCGCAGCGGCGCGCGTGGGAAACCTATCGCGCGCCAATCGATGCGGAAGTGAAGGAAGCGATCGAGCTGCTCGACGCGATGGGCGCGCAGGAGTTGAAAAACGAGCTGCGGCGTAACCAGGCGCCGTACCGCCGCGACGCGGTGCGCGCCGTCGCGAGCGCGCTGATTCAAACGCCGAACGCAGGGGCCGCGGAATGGCTGCGCGCGAAACAGAACGAAGGCGATGCGCGCTACGACGCGCACCTCTACAGCGAGACCGCGGAAGCGGCGCTGCACGTCCCCGAGGTGCGCGCCGAGTACGCGGACGACGCGCCGGTGCTCAACGGATTCGAGATCATCAATCACTGCCTCGACCACGCGCTGCGCCGCGACCCGCGCGTGATCATTTTCGGCGAGGACGTCGGCAAGCTCGGCGACGTCAACCAGGGTTGCCTCGGATTGCAGGAAAAGTACGGACCGTGGCGCGTGATGGACACCGGCATTCGCGAGTGCACGATCGCCGGTCAGGCGATCGGCGCGGCGCTGCGCGGCTTCCGTCCGATCGCCGAGATTCAGTATCTCGACTACGTCCTGTACGCGATCCAGATCCTCTCCGACGATCTCGCGACGCTGCGCTGGCGCACCGCCGGCGGGCAGAAGGCGCCGGTGATCATCCGCACGCGCGGCCACCGGCTCGAAGGCATCTGGCATTCGGGCTCGCCGATGTCCGGCATCATCAACCTGCTGCGCGGCATGCACGTCTGCGTTCCGCGCAACATGACCCAGGCGGCGGGGATGTACAACACGCTGATCCGTTCCGACGATCCGGCCATCGTCGTCGAAGTGCTGAACGGCTATCGCACGAAAGAGAAACTGCCGGCGAACATCGCCGACTTCACCGTGCCCCTCGGCGTGCCGGAGATCGTGCGCGAAGGCTCCGACGTGACGCTGGTGTCGTACGGCGCGACGCTGCGCATCGTGCTCGAGGCGGCGGAGCTGCTCGCCGACAAAGGCATCGAAGCGGAAGTCATCGACATCCAGACGCTGCTGCCGTTCGACACGCGCGGCGTGATCGTCGAGTCGCTGAAGAAGACCAGCCGCGTCGCATTCATCGACGAAGACGTCCCCGGCGGCGCGACGGCGTTCATGATGCAGCAGGTCCTCGAGCGCGACCACGGCTACGACTGGCTCGATTCCGAGCCGCGCACGATCCCCGCGAAGGACCACCGCCCCTCGTACGGCTCCGACGGCGACTACTGGTCGAAGCCGAACCGCGAGACGATCTTCGCGGGCGTGTACGAGCTGCTGCGCGAGCCGAAGCCCGCGCGCTACCCCGCGATTTTCTAGACGATCCGGTCCTCGCGCGAGTAGACGTTGAACCGGCCGTCGCGCACGAAGCCGAGCAGCGTGAGGCCGAAGTCGCGCGCGAGGTCGACGGCGAGCGATGACGGCGCGCCGACGGCGGCGAGGATCGGCATGCGCGCGACGATCGCCTTCTGCACGATCTCGAAGCTCGTGCGGCCGCTGACGAAGAGCAGGTGCTCCGCGAGCGACGCGCCCTCGCGAAAGAACGAGCCGATCACCTTGTCCACGGCGTTGTGCCGCCCGACGTCCTCGCGCGCGCGTACGAGCGTGCCGTCAGCGGTGAATACGCCGGCGGCGTGAATCGCTCCGGTGGCGTCGAACGTCGTTTGCGCCGCACGCAACGCGTCGCCGAGGCGGTTCACGACATCGCGAGACACGCGCAGGTTCGACTCGATCGGCGACGCATGCACGCGCAACGCGTCGATCGAGACCTTGCCGCACACGCCGCACGACGACGTCGAGTAGAAGTTGCGCTGCAACCGCTGCAGGTCGAGTTTGACGCGCACATCGACGCGCACCACGTTCGGCGAGCCCCAGTGCCGGATCGACTCGACGTCGTCCGGCGAGCGGAGGATCGACTCGGTGAACAGAAAGCCGGCGGCGAGATCGAAGTCATCGCCGGGAGTGCGCAGCGTGACCGACACCGGCTTTTCGCCAACGCGGATCTCCAGCGGCTCCTCGACCGCGAGGACGTCATCCTCTTCGCGCGAGGCGTCGCGCTCGTAGCGCGTGACGTGCGTCATCGCTGCGCATGCTACTCCTCATGCAGCGCGCGAATCGGCGACACGCGCGCGGCGCGGAACGCCGGCATCGCGGAGGCGATCAGCGAGCAGCCGGCGAGCAGGGCAACGACGAGTGTGAGTGTCAGCGGATCTCCGTTGGCGACGCCGTAGAGCATGGAACGCAGCAGGCGCCCGAGGAAGAGCGACGCGATGACGCCGGCGAGGAGCGCGGAGGCGATGACGCGCAGTCCCTGCGAGAGCACGAAGCGGAAGATGCCCGCGTTCGTCTCGCCGAGGGCGAGACGGAGACCGAGCTCGCGCGTGCGGCTCGACACGAGCAGCGACAGCATCCCGTACACGCCGATCATCGCCAGCGCGATGGCGACGAGCGAGAACGTCGAGAGACAGGCGAGGAGGAACGTGCGCCGCGTCTCCGACTCCTTCACCAGCGCCGCGAGGCCGCGCACGCGATAGAACGCGACGTCGGGATCGATGCGCCGCATCACCTCGCGAATCGGCGACGCGTCGCCGCGCATACGCACGACGCCCGTGACATCCGAAGGAGAGAACTGCGGAAGCGGCAGATACGCCTGCGCCATCGGCTTCGCGCCGAGATCGCCCGGCGCGACGTCGCCGACGACCCCGACGACGAGCCGCTGCGGATTGTTCTTTCCGCCGCCGATGGAGACGCGTTTGCCGAGGGCAGCTCCGTCCGGCCACAGCGTCCGCGCCGCGGTCTCGCTCAGAATCACCACCGGCTCGCTGTTCGCGCCGTCCGCGGCGGTGAACGCGCGTCCGCGCCGGATCGGAATGCGCAGCGTCGAAAAATAGTCCGGCGAGATCGCGAAGCGCTGCGCATCCGGCGCGTCGCCGACCGGCTGGCGCGCGTCGGTGGTGACCATCGACGCGTAGTCGTTGTTCTCCGCGAACGGCAGCTGCGTCGTCAGCGCGATCGACTCGACGCCGGCGGTCGCCTGCGACTCCGCGAGAAAGCGGTCGAACAGTCCGAACAGCCGCGCCGGCTCCTCGTACTGCTTTGTCCCGACCGAAACGCGGAACGACGTCACGTGGCTCGCGTCGAGTCCCGGCGGCGTCGCGAAGAGATTGCGCACGCTGCGCAGCAGCAGCACGCTGCCCGCGAGCAGCACGACCGACAGCGCGACGTTCACGCCGACCAGCAACCGCAACGCCGCCGCGCGTGACGAAACGATTCCGCGCCCCTCCGCGCGCAGCGACCAGCGCCGCGCGCGCATCGCGGGAACGATGCCGATGAGGAGGCCCGCGACGATCGCGATGCCCGCGGCGATCGCCGCGACCCCCGGGTCCATCGCGAGGTCGGCGCTGCGCGGGATGAACGCGCCGGCGCGGGCGCGCAGCCAGTCGATGGCGAGCGTGGCGAGGCCGATGCCGAGGATCGACGCGGCGATCGACTGCGCGAGCGACTCGCCGATCAGCATCGCCGCGAGCCGCCGCGGCGTCGCCCCGAGCGACTGCCGCACGGTGATCTCGTTCTGCCGCCGGAACAGCTCCGACAAACGCAGCCCCGCCGCGTTCGAGATCGCGGCGAGCAGCACGATCAGCGAGATCGCCAGCACGATCCACAAGGACGACCGCACCTGCGGTCCGACGACCGTTTCGTGCAGCGACCGCACCGCGACGGAGCTGCGCGATGAATAGGCATCGGGATACGCGCGCCGCATCGCCGCGGTCAGCAACTCCGTGTCGCGCGCGCCCTGGTCGGTCGACACGCCGTCGTGGAGGCGGCCGACGATGAAGAGATGGCGGCAGCTGCGGCACGCCCACTCGAGCGAGGTGTTGTAGCGCAGCGGAACCCACGCGTCGACGCGCTCGTCGCGCCACTCGTTCGGCAGGAGACGCGTGCGCGGCGGCATCACGCCGATCACTTCGAACGGCACGTCGCTCATGCGGATCACGCGGCCGAGGACGTCGCGGCGGCGGCCGAAGCGGCGCGCCCACAACTCATCGCTGAGGATCACGCGGCGCGGCGCCTCGCGCACATCGTCGGCGGCGGTGAAGTCGCGTCCGAGCGCGGGCTTGAGGCCGTAAGTCGCGAACGTGTTGTGCGTGACGGCGTAGATCGAAAGCTGCTCGGTCTCGCCTTCGCCGAGGAGCGTGTAGCTGCGCGACGCGATCGCGGAGAGCGACGAAAACGCGCGCGTCGTCCGCCGCCAGTCATCGAACGTCGCGAAGCCGACCGTGCCGAAGTCGTCCTCGCCCGTGGTCTCGAACACGGTGACGAGCCGCTCGGGATCCGCGAACGGCAGCGGCGCGAGCAGCACCCCGCGAATCGCGCTGACGACTCCCGTCGTCGCGCCGAGGCCCAGCGCGAGCGTGAGGACGATGAGCAGCGCGGCGGCGGGATGCCGCCGCATCGGGCGAACGAAGGCAGGCATGGACATGCGCACGCCTGCCCGCAACGCGCATGCCTCGCGTAAGTTGCTCGATCCGCTGTGCGCGCGGGTTGAGCGCGTGCGCGATTTTGGGACGGGCGTGTTCGGGGGCGGGATTTCGGTTAACGGTCGACGGCGGTGCGCGTCTACAGGACATGCGAACGATCCTTGTCCTGATCCTGACCGTCGTCTGCGCGGGTGCGTCGTACGCGCATCCCGGTGCGGCAATCGCGGTGGCGAAGAACGGGACCGTCTACTTCGTCGACACCGGTGCCGGAGTCTTCTCCATCGAGACAGGCGGACGCGTCGTGCGACGCGAAGGTCCGGCCTTCCACTGGTTCGCGTTTGATCCCGACGGCCGCTTCCGGAAGACACCGTGGCCATCCATGCCGAATGCGGAGTTTCGCTCCGCGGGCGTCAACCCCACCGTCGTGCTCTCGAGCGATTTCCCGGTGACCATCGGCGCGGACGGAACGTTCTACTACCCGGCGGCAGGCAGCGGACGCGTTCACATCATGGCGATGGAGCCGTCGGGCGCCAAGTCGACGCGGGCGACGCTTCCGCCCATTCGCCGAGCGGGGCAGACCGTGACCTGGATCAACGGGCTGGCTTCCGGAGCAGACGGTTCGTTGTACTACACGGAAGACCGCGCGATCCGAAAGATCGACCGGCGAGGACAGGTCTTCGCGGTCGCGGTCAACGTCGTCGTCCCGGACTGCACGGCCGTTCCGGGGATCGAGACCGGCGTGGGACCATATCTGCGCGGGCTTGCGGTGGCCGCCGACGGATCGATCTATGTTGCCGCGTCGGGTTGTGGCGCGGTGCTGCGAGTCGACCCGAAGGGAAACGTGCGCACGGTACTCCGGGCGTCGTCGCCATGGTCTCCGACGGCCGTCGCCGTCGCGGGCCGCGACGTCTACATGCTCGAGTACCTGCACACCGCGTCCGACAATCGAGCCGAATGGATCCCGCGTGTTCGCAGGATCTCGAGCTCCGGCAGCGTCAGCACACTGGGCGGCAGCACGCGAAAGTAAACGCTAATGACGCGCCGCTCTCCGGCGCGCCGGCTGGCTCGCGGCCAGCGTCAGCTTGAACGCGCTGAGGCTCGTCGCGTGGCCGTCGAACTGCGCGCCGAATGCGTAAATGCGGAGCTCGAGCGGCGCGCTCACCGAGGCCCAGGCGGAGCTCAATGGCAGCACGACCACGTGCTCGATCTCGTCGAAGTTTCCCTTCGACACTTCGCTGCTGACGTAGAGCGCGCTCGATTGCGCAAAGAGCGCGTAGCCCAGCGGCGAGTGGAAGCCGATGCGGCGCGTGGAGAAGCGGATCTCCGCACCGCGAAGATCGAGCGGGCCTCCCGTCGGCGTGATCGTCGCGCGCAGATACTCGTTGTCGGCGATCGCCTGCGCCAGCGTCTCGTTCCCCGACGCCGGCGCGCTGACGGAGAAGGCGAGCGCGTTGTCGCCGGCCCGCGGCGTCGCGCCGCTGCCGAGCGTCCATCCGCTCCACGCGATCGACGGCGAACGGACGAACGTCGCCGTCCACGGCAGGGAAAGCGCCGGCGACGTGCCGCGGAAATCGCTCTGCACGAGCGTGCCCGCGCCGCCGAACGTTTCGAGTGTGAAGATTCGCCACGCCGGATCGCCGTCGCCGTCGCTGACGCGGGCGAAGATGAAATTGCGGCGGCTCACGGACGGCGTTCCGCTGATTCGCAATCCGTCTGTGGATGCATTGCTGACCGACAGGCCGGCGTCGAGAAACGCTCCGACGACGACCGCCGTGCGCGCGCCGTCGCCGCCGGTGGTGACGATGTCCGTCGTGTACGGCTGGCCGGCGAGGCCGGCGGGAAGAATCGCCGCCGTCGCGAATTGCGGCACGGCTCCGAGCGGCGCGTCGATCGGCCGCAGCGTCGTGAAGCGCGCGAAGTGCTCGAGCAGCAGCGCGTACTTGGGCGCGCTCGCCGGCGGCTGATCGAGCGTCTCCAGATGTCCCCATTGCCCGAAGCGGCTCCAGTTGCTCGTGTCGGTATACGGCGTGTGCGTGCGGAGTCCCTTGCTCTTCGCAATCTCGAGATGGATGCGATAGACGTCCGCGATGCGCGGATCACGGTTCATCGCCTCGATGAACGTCGTCACGCCGTCGTCGGTCGGCACGCCCGCGGCGTTCGTCGCATTGCGATCGATGTCGTCGGTATAAAGCGACGGCCCTCCTTCGTACGCGATGATCGGCAGCGCGTATCCGAGCGTCTCCTGCGGGAGCGTGCGCAGCGACGCGGAGAAACCGCCGCCGAGGGACGTGGCGTCGGGGCCGCTGCCGGCGGCGGAGTCGCCGGCGAGAATGCGACGCGTCCATTCATCGAACGTGGTCGCAAGATGCGTCGCGAAGAGAGTGCTCGTCCAGTACGGATCGTTGAAGAGCTTTCCGTCCGTGAATCCCTTCTGCTGCACGAAGTCCTGGATGCCGTTGCCGAAATACGTCGTCACCGCGAGGACATCGGGACGCACCGGCGGATTCAGAGTCACGCCGTACGACCCGAGCTCCTGCAGGAACGGACGCGAATACGAATCGAGCGCGGTGAAGATCGCCGCCACGCGCACGAGCCGCTGCGTGCCGCCGAAGACCTGCTGGAAGATGCGCCACGTCTCGCAAAAACGGCGCGCGTTGAACTGCGCCTTCGTCAGCCCCGCCTTCGCCGCCTGATCCTCCGCCCAGTTGCCCTGCGGGAAACTGAATCCGCCCGACCAGATCTCGTTCGAGTACTCCACGTACACGCGCAGGTCCGAACGCAGCGGCGCGAACCGCGGGCTCGCCTGCGGCGCGTCGTACGGATTCACGCCGTCGCTGCCGAAGCGAATCAGCTTCGCCAGTCGGGTGATGAACTCGTCGCTGGCGAGATGCGGGACGTTGATCCAGAGATTGCGCCCGGTCGCGTTGCACAGCGCAATCATGTGCTCGTACGCCGCGCCGGTCTCGCGGTTCCCCTCGGATTCCGGCGCCGGCGCGCGGCTGTTGATGATGCCGTTCATGAAGATGTGCGACGGCAGCCGCCGATCCGCCCACTCCTGCTGCGGGCTCGCATTCGTCGCGCCCCAGTCCATGAAGCGAATGAACTCCCAGTCGGCGTCGGCGATGCGTTGCAGCAGCAGCGGGTGAAAGAGCTGGCCCTCGAGCGACGCGTCGCCCTGCGCGAGCCAGACGCGGATCTCCGTCAGCGGCGCCGCGATCGCATGGACTTCGATCGACTGCATCGACTCGTTCGCGGCCGTGCAGAGATAGACCCGCCGCCCGTCCGCGAGCCCACCCGTCGCCGCGCCCGAAGAGCCTGAGGAAGAGAACGGACAGCCGATCAAACGGACGTCGGCGTTCCCCTTCCACGTGACGACGATGCGTCCCTTCGCCGGCGTCGCGCGCGACGGCCAGCCGGCGGGACGAAACGGATTGTCGATGTTCAACCCGAACAGCAGCGCGCGCAGCTTCTGCCCCGGCTGCAGGAACTTCGGATAGCCGTTCTCGAACTGCGGCGTGTTGAAATCGATCCGCGTCCCGAACTCCCCGCCGGAGAAGCCGAGCCACTCGCCGCCGTGATGGAGCGCGTTCGCGAAGTAGGGCGCGTTGTAATACGCGACCGGGCCGGGGTGATACCCGACCGGCCGCAGCGCCGCCGGATCGATCTGCGCGTTTGCGCTGGCGGTCGCGAGAAGCGCGGCGACGAGGAGCGTGCGCATGTTGGGACGTCAGCCCTTTGAATCCGTCGAGCTGCGCCGGATCGCGATCTCCCTCTCCCGCATTGCGTCCAGCATCCGCAACTTTTCCGCGACGGGTCGCGAGGCCAGCTCGCGGCGCAGAGCGCGCTTGCTTTCGAGGATCTTCTGAAGAGGCGAGGTCATGGCGTGTTGGTCAGGAATTGTCGTTCAAATTTCGTCCATGTCTCAACGAGATCGTGGCGGCGGATGATGTCCTGAAACCGTTGCGAATCGATCGCGCCGTCTTCGAGAAACTGAAGCAGCCGCGCTTTATCTTTCGCGCGACCAGTCTGCAGCGCGATCGCCGCAAGCTGCTCCGCGCTGAAGACGCGCGCCGCGACTCCTTCCACGTCCACCACCACCGCCTCCGCAAGCGCTTCTTCGATCAGCGGTCCGGTGGGCGGAAGGAACTGAACCGGCCACCCGGCGATCATCACGTACTCGCCCTTCATCGAACATCCGTGCGAAGCGAGGTAGTCGAAGATCGGTTTCGGGTTCGCAAGGAACTGGCCGGGCTCCGAGCGAAAAGCCACGAACACGTCCACATCCAGCGTTGCTACCGGTTCCAGGTAGAACGTGGCTCCCACCGCGCCGCCGATCGCGTACCGATCGATGATGCCCTCGGCTTCCATCCGGTTGAGGACTTCGATCACGTCGCGGATGCTCATGCGTCAGTCTCAGAGTAACGCAACCCAGCAACCCGGCAACCTGTTCTACACTCGCCCGCATGTGGCCCCTCCTCCGCCAGCTCCTCGGCGATCCCGACGCGGCGGTCAGCGATCGCACGCGCGACCTGCGGAAGAAGAACGACGCCGCGGGCGTCGCGCGCTCGGTCTGTCCGTACTGCGCGGTCGGATGTGGTCAACTGGTTTACCATCGCGGCGGCCGCGTCGTCAGCATCGAGGGCGATCCGGCGTCGCCGATCTCGCGCGGGCATCTCTGTCCCAAAGGCGCGGCGAGCTACGAGCTGGTCACGCATCCCGCGCGCGCGGCGAAGGTGAAGTACCGCGCGCCGCACTCGCGCGAGTGGGTGGAGCTGGACCTCGAGCGCGCGACGGAGATGGTCGCGGAGCGGCTGTGGTCTTCGCGCGAGCGCACGTTCGACGAGGAGCATATGCACACGACGCGCGTCGCGCACCTCGGCGGAGCTACGCTCGACATCGAAGAGAACTACCTCATCAAGAAACTCTTCACCGCCGGACTGGGAATGGTGTGCCTGAGCAATCAGGCACGGATATGACACAGCTCCACCGTGCCCGGTCTGGGCACGTCGCTCGGGCGCGGCGGCGCCACCACGGCCCAGCAGGACCTCGCCTTCGCGGACGCGATCCTGATCATGGGCTCGTCGATGGCCGAGAACCATCCGGTCGGCTTCCAGTGGGTGATCGAGGCGCGCGAGAAGAACGGCGCGAAGGTGATCCATGTCGATCCGCGCTTCACCCGCACGTCGGCGATGTCGGATTACTGGCTGCCGCTGCGCGCGGGCAGCGATCTGATTTTCCTCGGCGCGCTGATTCATTACACGATCGAGAACGATCGCTGGTTCCGCGACTACGTCGTGCCGTACACGAATGCCGCGGTGATCGTGCGCGAGGACTTTCGCGATACCGAGGAGCTGGACGGGGTGTTCTCGAACCCCGAGACGTGGCTCTATCCCGGCGCGGAAGCGGGCGGGCGCGATACGGGACAGCGCGGCGAAGGGCAGGGCACTCCGCAGACGCCGCCCGATCCGCCGCGCGATGAAACGCTGCAGCATCCGCGCTGCGTGTTTCAGGTGATGAAGCGCCACTTCGCGCGCTACACGCCGGAGCTGGTCGAGCGCGCGTGCGGGATTCCGCGCGAGAAGTTTCTCGAAGTCGCCGACGTCTACACGCGCGCGTCGGGACCGGAGAAGACGGGCGCGATCTGTTACGCCGTCGGATGGACGCAGCACGCGACCGGCGTGCAGATCATCCGCGCCGCGTCGATCCTGCAACTGCTGCTCGGCAACATCGGGCGTCCCGGCGGCGGCATCCTCGCGCTGCGCGGCCACGCATCGATTCAGGGCTCGACCGACATCCCGACGCTCTTCGACATCCTGCCCGGCTACCTGCCGATGCCGACGTCGAAGGAGCGGACGCTCGCCGGCTATCTGAAGAAGCACACGGCGGCGAAGGGGTGGTGGCACAACGTCGACAAGTACATCGTCAGCCTGCTGAAGGCGTATTACGGCGACGCGGCGACGCCCGAAAATGAGTTCGGTTACGCGTGGCTGCCGCGGCTCACCGGCGATCACTCATATTTCGGCACGTCGCTCGACATGGCCGACGGGAATCTCGAGGGAATGTTCGTGATGGGACAGAACCCCGCCGTCGGCTCGCCGAACGCGAAGCTGCATCGCGAGGCGCTCGGGCGCCTGCAGTGGCTCGTCGTGCGCGACATGGTCGAGACCGAGACCGCCACGTTCTGGCAGGAGTCGCCCGACACGATCGACACCGAGGTTTTCTTCTTTCCCGCCGCGTCGCATGTCGAAAAAGAAGGGACCTTCACGAACACGCAGCGCATGCTGCAGTGGCGCGAGAAAGCCGTCGAGCCGCCCGGCGACGCGCGCAGCGAGCTCCGGTTCCTCGTCGACCTCGGGCGCAGAATGAAAGCCCGCGCGACGGACGCCCAGCGTGACGCCGCATTACGCGCGTTGACGTGGAACTATCGCGATGAAGATGCGGAAGAGATCCTGCGCGAGATTCACGGCGGACCTCACATCAAACACTTCGGCGAATTGAAGGCCGACGGCTCGACGAGTTGCGGCTGCTGGATCTACTCCGGCGTCTTCGACGGCGCGAACAAAGCAAACGCACGCGCACCCGAGGGGCGGTATGGACATGGATGGGGCTACACCTGGCCGCTCGATCGCCGCATCCTCTATAACCGCGCGTCCGCGCGCCCCGACGGCACGCCATGGAGCGAGCGGAAAGCGCTGGTGTGGTGGGACGCCGACAGGAAAGAGTGGGTCGGACACGACGTCGCCGACTTCACGCGCGGCAAAGCGCCCGATTACAAACCCGGCGCCGACCAGGGCGGCGACGAAGCGCTGGCGGGCGACGCGCCATTCATCATGCACCCCGACGGCATGGGCTGGCTCTGGGTCCCGTCGGGATTGAAGGATGGCCCGCTGCCCGCGCACTATGAGCCGCTCGAGTCGAACATAAAGAACCCGCTCTATGAACAACAATCGAATCCCGCCGCACTGACGCTCGAGCGCCCCGATAATCCCTACGCCTCGAACCCCGATCCTCGCTACCCGTACGTCCTCACGACGTACCGTCTCACCGAGCATCACACCTCGGGGGCCATGTCGCGCACGCTTTCGCACCTCGCCGAACTGCAGCCGGAACTGTTCGCCGAAATTTCGCCCGAGCTCGCGCGCGAAACCGGCGTCGCCAACGGCGACATGGTCGCCATCTCCACCGCCCGCGCCACCATCCGCGCCCGCGCCCTCGTCACCACCCGCATGCCCTCGCTCGACGTCAACGGCGCGCGCATCCACCAGGTCGGCCTCCCGTATCACTGGGGCTCGAACGGCCTCGTGACCGGCGACGTCGTCAACGACCTCCTCGCGATCTCCGAGGAACCGAACGTGCGGATCTTCGAGTCGAAGGGCTTGACGTGCAATTTGACGCGCGCGTGAGAGACGTCGGAGTTGCCGGTGTGCCTATCGTGAATCTGCGGTCGCTATGATTCGACGATGAGGGTTAGCGTTGGCCGGCCAAGGTCGTGACTCATGCAGTACATCGTGGACCCCTTGCCACGATGCGTCGTCGGATCTACATTAGTAATGGGTCCGTCCCAATGAATTGGCAGAAAATCAAGCCGATCGTGCTTAACTTGGAAATTGTTGGTCTGATCGTCGCAATCATCGCGGCGGTGTGGCACAGTAATGAGATCCGACAGACCGCCAAGGAACTGAAACGCGCCGAGGCCTCTCTATCAAAAAAGATTGAAGACACAAACACAACGATGGCATTGGTACAAGGATCGTTGTCGACGCGGTCGCTCGGCACGTTTCCTGACTTCACCGATGGAATTGAAAAACTACTGCGCAGTGCCAAACGTGACATTTTGTCGCATGCGACTATCCCGCGTATGGTGAATACGATGGCGAGGGATTAGGAATTCGACAGGCGATCGAAAATAGAATACGAGCAGGCAAGCGCGTACATCTAACGTTCTTGTCACCGGGTCGCCGCCATAGCGCGCGCAATGCTCAGTTCCCGCCTCAAAATTGGAATCGATGGCTTGATGATGGTGACAACCGCAAGAGAGTTGCGGCGTTCCTCCAAAGCCACGGTGCTGAGTCTCAGTCTCTGACGCAACAGAACTTGGTAAGTACCCTCGAAAACTACGATCAAACTGTGCAGAAACAAGTATTTCTCGGAGCAGACATTCGGGAGACAGACGCCGATATGCCGCTGTTGTTCTGGATCGCTGATTCCGAACGGGCTGTGTTGGTAATCCAAACCTACGGAGGTGAGCAAGAGTCTGCATTTGAGACGACAGATTTGCGACTAATTACCGCCCTGCAGAGCATCGCAGCCCGCTATCGGCAATTCCCGCCGCCGACAAATACACCGCCACCGGTTGTCCGGCGTCACTAGTCTCAACAGGCGAGCGAGGTAGCAGTTTCTTTTGAGGTACCGTATTACATGGACACCGAAACCTCGTTCGACTTGCCTCGATTCACGCGGAATTCTGCGGCCACATTGCTGATACGATCGACGGCAACTTTGAGTTCACACTGCCGCCTGTGTTCGGTCTAGTCTTCCTTAAAAGCACCAGCTACTGCTTCAATACGTTCAAAGCGGTCGGCCTGCTGTTACCCGTGTACTATTACGAGCAAGCAAACGCCTTGGTGCGTATCCTTTGAGAGGCAGCGTTAACTTGGTTTGGGTTAACGCCGATCGAGCGTCCCGGGCGAAACTCTACGCCCAGTTTACCGTCGTAGAGCAGCGCAAGTTCATTCAGGTGCGCATGAGCGAAGCGCAGCGATTCTGCATGCCTGCACTCGCTGCCCAGTACGACGAAGAACTGCGAGCGTTCGACAAGGCCTTCGCCCTTCTCGCAGATTACCGGTTCGAGGACTCCGGATGTCTCGAGGCGTGTCCGACGAACTCCATCATCCGCACCGAGTTCGGCGGGGTCACCACGCGCATGCCGTCACTCGACGTCAACGGCGCGCATCCACCAGGTCGGCCTCCCATATCACTGGGGCTCGAACGGCCTCGTGACCGGCGACGTGGTCAACGACCTCCTCGCAATCTCCGAGGAACCGAACGTGCGGATCTTCGAGTCGAAGGGTTTGACGTGCAATTTGACGAGGGCGTGAGGCGCGTGAACCGTCAGGCGGGCGGCGCTCGAGCTCCGCGATGGTCAGGTGACTGAGAGCGCGAAGGGCTTCCTTTTGCTCGGCCGTCAGTTCGCAGGGGTCGTGGTCGATCGCGCAGACCGTCTCGAGCGCGAATCCGTTGCTGGTGATCAGGCGGCGCGCCGGCGTAGAAACGCACGTTCGGAGACTCCGTCACCAACGGGTGGCAGGCAAACCGGTCATCGAGGTGCGAGTCCGGAACTTCGAAAATGTCGTTGTCGAGAGTGGCGTGCGCGCGGAACGCGACGTCGCGCGGGCACTCGGTCGGCTCGAGGCCGATCCGAGACTTGAACCACTGCCGCGACCCGTCCACGAACGTCAGGAGGGCGATCGGCGTGTCGCAGACATGCGCCGCGAGAAATGCCAGATCATGGAAGAACTTCTCAGGCGGCGTGTAGAATCCGCAGTTCTTCGAGAACGCGAAGCCGTGCGATCTCGTTGTCAGGCTTCTTCATCCGGGTCAAATCCGTCGCGACCGCCAGTGTAATACGTCGAGCGCAAACCGCGCCGATGGCCGCCGGTTCGTGAGATCAGACACAGCGTCCGTGCTATCGTTTCCAGGTGACGTCTCGAGCGAAGCTGCTCGTCAGGGTTCTCTCTGGCACGTCCGATCAGAACATCTCATTCGATGAACTGGTGACGCTTTTACGATACCTGGGCTTTCAGCAACGTACGGCAGGTAGTCACTGCATTCTGTCGCGAGAGGGCGTGGCTGAAATTCTGAATCTCCAGCCCAGGCGTGACGGCACGGCCAAGCCATACCAGGTGAAGCAAGTGCGGCAGGTGATCACGCGGTACCGAATAGCAGGTGAGGACGATGCAATCTGATCCGCGATACGAAGTCATTATTTACTGGAGTGCGGAGGATGAGGCATTCATCGCCGAAGTCCCCGAGCTTCCAGGCTGTGCAGCGGATGGATCCACCTATGAAGCGGCACTCGCGAACGTACGAGTCATCATTGACGAGTGGATAGAGACAGCGCAGCAGCTCGGGAGAACCATTCCTGAGCCTCGCGGCAGACTTCTTTACGCGTAGAACTCGCCACTCCATCACGCGTGACCACGACCGGCTTCTTCACCGACTCGACCCTTTGCATCGGATGCAAGGCGTGCGAGGTGGCCTGCAAGGAATGGAACGACGTTCCGCATGACGGGTTCCTCTGGTCCGGGCGCTCCTACGACAACACGCTGAGCCTCGGGCACTCGACGTGGCGGCATGTGAAGTTTGTCGAGCACGAGACGGCGATCGGTGCGGGCGGCAACTCTTCGGAGCAGATGACGTGGCAGTTTTCGTCCGACGTCTGCAAGCACTGCGAGCATGCCGGATGTCTCGAGGCTTGTCCGACGGGCTCGATCATCCGCACCGAGTTCGGCGGCGTGTACGTGCAGCCCGACATCTGCAACGGCTGCGGCTACTGCGTCGTCACCTGTCCGTTCGGCGTCGTCGATCGGCGTCCCGATGACGGGCGCGCGTTCAAGTGCACGTTCTGCTACGACCGGCAGAAAGCGGGGGAGATGCCGGCGTGCGCGAAGGCGTGTCCGACGCAGTCGATCCTCTTCGGCGATCTCGAGGAGCTCGAGCGCGCCGCCGACGCGCGCATCGCGACGCTGCATGCGAGCGGCATGACCGACGCGAATCTCTGGAACCCGAAGGACACGTCCGTCGGCGGCACGCACGCTTTCTTCCTCGTGCGCGGCGACGCGCGCCAGTACAACCTGCCGCTCAATCCGATCGTGCCGACGACGTTGCTGAAGCCGGCGTGGACCGCGGCGGCGAAGGCCGCGGGCGTGATGGCGATCGGCGCGCTGTTCGCGTTCGCGCTCGCACGCAAATGACGACGCCGACGTATCACGATCTGCCGCTCGTCAAGCCTCCCGTCTGGACGTGGGAGGTGCCGGCGTATTTTTTCGTCGGTGGCGCGGCAGGAGCGGCAGCGGTGCTCGGCGCGGCGGCGCAGGTCGCCGGTGGCGATGAAAAGCTGGTGCGCGACGCGCGCTGGATCGCCGCGATCGGCGCGACGCTTTCCGGTCCGCTGCTCGTCGCCGATCTCGGGCGGCCGGAGCGGTTCCTCCACATGCTGCGCGTGTTCAAGCCGCGGTCGCCGATGTCGGTCGGCGCGTGGACGCTCGCGGTGTTCGGCGCGGGTGCGACGGCGTCGGTGATCGCGCCGGGCAAGCCGCTGCGCGACCTCGGCGCTGCAATCGCGGCGGCGACTGGTCTCGTGATGTCGACGTACACCGGCGTGCTGATCGGCGCGACGTCGGTTCCCGTGTGGCAGGAACACGTCGAGTTGCTGCCCATTCACTTCGGCGCGTCCGCGCTCAACTCCGCGGTCGCGCTGCTCGAGTTGCGCGGCAATCGCAGCGACGCCTTGAACGCGCTCGGACTCGGCGCCGCGATCTTCGAGTCGCTGCCGTCGGCCGCTGTCGAACAAAAATTCCTGATGCGGCTCGCCGGCGCGCTCTCCGGCCCGATCCCGCTCGCGCTGCGACTCCTCGGCGCGCGCAAAGGTGCCGCGGTCTCGACGCTCCTCGGCTCGCTCGCGACGCGCTTCGCGTGGGTGCAGGCGGGGAAGGCTAGCGCAGCGCAGCCAATGCGATGATCGCCGCGGTGACCGCGACGGCGGCAACCGTCAGCGCCCAGCGTCCCGACGCGGCGCGCAGCGTGCGCGCATCGACGCGCACGTCGAAGATCGCACCGCCGATGGTCTTGCCCCACAGCATCCACGCGCCGACGAAGTAGTAATACGACAGCATCAGCACGAACCCGCCGAGGGCCGTCATCTCGCGCCAGCCCCAGGGATGCGGCATCAGCGGATAGAGCGCGAGGGAAAGCGCGGCGAAAAGGGAGACGTCGGTGAGGAACGCGAGGATGAAGCTCACGAGCCGGCGAGTCTTCGAGTCGACGAGAGGCGCGGACTCGGTTGCTCGACCACTCGACGACTCGACGACTTCGACGACGTCGACTCCCTGCAACTCCACCTCATCGAATCGCATCACACCCTCCCGTGGACAAGCTGAGAGCTTGTCCTACACCGCCTGACGCAATGGCAGATATTTTACGTAAATTCGGTACAACAAGTCTTTCGACTGCTTGTCGTAGCGGAGCGCGAGCTCGCGGCTGCGGCGCGCAAGGTCGTCGTTCGGACTGACCCGAAGCACTTCGTCGAACTGCGGAACGGCGTCCGCGGTGCGCTCTTCCTGCAGCGCCTTTGCGCCGAGGTTGAAGTGCGCGTCGGTGATCATCCGGGACACGCTCGCGTTCTGCGGATCCTGCTCGAGCAGCGGCTGCAGGTTCGCGATCGCCTCGTCGTACTTCTGCTCGGTGAACAGCTTCTTCGCCGCATCCAGCTTCGCCACCTGACCCGCGGCCGTGTCGTACTGCGCTTTCGAATCGGGAGGCAGCGGCTTCACGCGCTGCGCTTCCTCGAACGCCGTCTTCGATGCCGCGTAGTCATGCGCGTTGTACGCGGCGACCGCGGCGAGGATGCGCTCATTGAAATACTCGCCCGCCGGCTTACCGTCGATCATCGCCGCCGATCCGGCTTTTTTCTGCATCAGATCGGCGATCATCACCAGCGCCGCGTCGTGCTGCGGATCGCCCGGCTTGATGTCCTGCAGCAGCGCGATCGCTTCGTCGTACTTGCCGCGTCCCGCGAGCAGCTTCGCGCGCGACACGACGCCGGCCGACTCCGCGGCTTCGGGCTCGGGCTTGTTGAAGAAGCGCGTCCACGCGAACCAGCCGCCGGCGGCGACGGCGAGGATGGCGAGGACCGCGAGCAGCGCGCCGACCGGCAGCTTGCGCGGCGGCGAGACCGACTTCTGTTTCGGCGGCGGCTCCTTCTTCTCAGAGGCGGGCGCCGCGTCCGGCGCCGGCGGAACGAGCGGAGCATCGACTCCGGCCGGCAGCTCCTCGCCGAAAAAGTCGAGGTCGATCTTGTCGTCGTGGTCCATCGACCGCTCGAACTCGGCGGCTGGCGCGGACTGGTTTTCCGCGGAGGCATCGGGGATCCGCGCGAGATGTTCCTGCACGCTGATGTTGTTCGGATCGATGCGGAGCGCCTCGGCGAAGTCGGCGCGCGCGCGCGCCAGGTCGCGACGATCCATCGCCGTCACTCCCGACGCCACCAGCGCTTCCACCTTCTGCTCGACCTCGCGACGCTTCGCCTTCGCGCGCTCGATGCGCTCCGACGCCTGATCGTTCGTCACGTCGATCAGGAAGATGCGCGACCAGAGATCGATCGCCTGCTGATGATCGCCGGCGTCGAACGCGCTGTCGCCGTCGGCGAGATACTGCTCGATCTTCTTCTGATCGTCGGGATTCGTCGCCACCGACGCCGTCGAGAAATCGAACTCGCTCGCGGGCGGCGTTTTGGCGCCGAACGAAAACGGCGAATCCGTCGGCGAGTCGAAGGAGAAGTTCGCGAACGACGTCTCGGGCGCCTTCTCCTCCTCGAACGTGAATCCGAAGTCGGAGGCCTGCGATGCCGCGCGCCCGCCGGCCTGCTTCACGTCGTCGACGACGAACGATGCCGACGGCGCCGCTTTCTGCGCGCCGCTCTGCCGCGCGGCGAGTTTCTGCTGCAGCCGCAGCACCTCGGGATGCAGCGCATCGAGCGAGCGCGCTTTCTCCAGATCCGCCGTCGCTGCGATTGGACTGCCGGCGGCGATGTTCTGCTCGGCCCTGCGCACGAACTGTTCGATGAACGGAGCGGCTTCGAGCTTGTCGCGCGCCTCGTCGGCGAGGATCCGCGCCTCATCGTTCATGAGATCGTTGCCGAGGATCTCCGTCGTGAGGTGGATGACGCTCTGAAAATCGCGCGCCTCCAGCGCCTGCCGCGCCTGAGCCATCAGCGGGCTCGCGTCGGCGGGGAGGAGCGAGTCGACGTCGATCGGCGACGACGGATTGCGCGCCTTCTCCAGCAGCTTTTTGGCGGGATCGAACATCGGATCCATCTGCAGGATCAGGCTGCATCCGGCCGCGACCTCGTCCCGGCGCCCCTGCTTGTAGAGCGCGAGCGTCTGCTGAAACGTCGATACGACGCGATCCTTTACAGGAGCCGCAAGAGAAGGATTCCCCGCATAAGTCACAGTCCGGCGATTATAGCTATACTGCGCGCGCAGAAAGGATTGCACTCGATGAAGTACATCGCGACCGATGACGCGCCGAAGGCGATCGGGCCGTATTCACAGGCCGTGATCCACCACGGCATCATGTACACCTCGGGACAGATCGCGCTCGATCCCGCGACCGGCAACCTCGTCGAGGGCGACTTCGCGGCGCAGGCGGAGCGCGTGTTCCGCAACCTCGAGGCCGTGCTGAAAGCCGGCGACAGCGACTTCAGCCGCGTGCTCAAAGCGACCGTTTACCTCAGCGACCTTGCAAACTTTCAGACTCTCAACACCATCTATGCTCAGTACTTTGGCGATCACAAACCCGCTCGCAGCACCGTCGGCGTCGCACAGCTGCCGAAGGGCGCGGCCGTCGAGATCGACCTCATCGCTCTCGCGGGATGACACGCCCTTTCGTGGCACCTCGGTTGCAGTTTGGTCGCTCATCATGAGCCCGCGGACAGCGGCAGTTTCCCTCGCCATTCTCCTCACCCTCCCGGTCGCGGCGGCGACGCGCATCACCTACGACGTCAACGGCAAGCCGACGCCGATCGAATGGCAGGCGAGCGCATTTCCGCTGCAATATGAAATCGATTCGAAGCTGGTCGCGGCGAAGCCGGCGATCGGACCGATGATCGATCGCGCGTTCGAAACCTGGGCCGCGGTTCCGGACGCGAACGTTTCCTTCGCGTCGCGCGGTGTGACCACGGCGGCGGGGAAGCGAAACGACGGACGCATCAACATCTCGATCGCGGATGAACTGTTCCGCGGCCAGGCCGCGCTCGCGCTGACGACCTACACGTTCGACGAGAACGGCCGCTTCATCGACGCCGACATTCAGATCGATCCGTCGCTGCTGCAGGGCGACTTCAACGTCGACACCGCGCTGCGCCACGAAGTCGGTCATGTCCTCGGGCTCGATCACTCCGCGGTCCTGTCGGCGGTGATGTATCCCTTCGTCACTCCGAGCGATGTGCCGAGCACCTTCGACAGCGACGACCGCATCGCCATCGCGCAGACGTATCCGAAACACGATCCGACGCTCACCGGCGCTACGCTGCAGGGCCGCGTTCTCGGCGACAGCGGCGGCATCTTCGCCGCGCAGGTCGTGGCGATGAACGCGCGCGGCGAGCCCGTCGCGACCGGACTCACGAGCGTGAGCGGCGAGTTCACGCTGACCGGCATTCCCGCGGGCCGCTATCGCGTGTATGTCGAGCCGCTCGACGGTCCCGTCGACCTCAGCTCGCTGCAGGGATCCTGGCGCGCGGCGAAGCCGTCGTCGTTCCCGACGCAGTTCTATGAAGGACCGCCGCTCGACGTCGAGAACGGGAAGGTCTACGGAAACCTCGTCGTCACCACCGCCGGCGCGATGCAGCTGAACCCGCGCTGGATCGGCCGCTGCAGCGGCACCAGCGTGAACGTCGCGACCTCGCCCGTTTCCGTACGCGCCGGCGAGACCCTCACCCTCGCCGTCGCCGGCGACGGCTTCACCAGCGGCATGACGCAGTTCGAGATCCTCAACCCCGCCTTCCGCCGCGTCTCCGACTTCACCTGGGGCGCGAACTACGTCACCGCCACGTTCTCGATCGCGACCGACGCCACGCTCGGCTCGTCCAACGTCCTCGTCCGCAACGGCCGCGACTCCGCCGCCCTCACCGGCGCCCTGCGCGTCTCGCGCTCGGAGAAAACGCGCTCCGCGCGGCACTGAATGCGCCGGGGGTCAGGTCTGGAATTTCAACCCAACGCCGCCCGGACCTGATCGATCCGCCGGCGAAAGTCGCCGTCTCTCGCATATCGAAGCGACGCCGCTTTCCGCATCTTCGAGACCGCCCAGCCGCTGACGCCCATCCACTCCGCGATCGAGCCCTGTCGCAGCCCCGCATCCTCGACGGCAAGCATCGCGAGCGCTTTGCGCGCCGGTTGATGCGATGGGTGTTGCAGCACCTCCGCCTCGACTTCGAAGACCTCGGTGATGAGCGGCACGATCTGCTCGAGCGAAGGTCGCGCGGGCATTCTTTGGAGCGCGGGAACTTCGAGGCTGCGTGCGCGCGCACGCACCACCGCCTGCATCCGCTCCCGAAACCCCTCGCCCCCGAGATAAATCTGCCCCACTACCGCCTCGCGCGGGTTGTACGCCGCTCCCCGCCCGTCCGCCACGAACCGCCGGTACGCCTCGCGCGCCTCGGCGCGATCGCGGCCGCCGAACTGATCGAGCGTCCAGTCGATCTGCAGCCATCGCGGCGGCAACTGCAGGCCCGCGGTCGCGCGGTAGTTGCTCCATGCGTACTCGCCGGCGAACGTCGACAGACCGCAGCGGACCGGATTCAGGACCACGTACCGCAGCAACTCCAGCAGGTGGCGCTCGCGCTCCACCAGGATGCTCTTGAAACGCCCCTGAAACAGATGACCGACACGCGCGTGCCGCTTGTTGAACGTCTCCGCGTACCGCTGGTTCAGCCACTGGATCCCGCGCGAGAGCCCGACCTCCGGAGTCTCGACCAGCAGGTGATAGTGATTCGACATCAGCACCCACGCGTGCAGGAGCCAGCGGCGCTCCCGAACCACATGGGCCAGAAATCGGACGAAGCGTCGGCGGTCGACGTCATCACGAACGATCTCGCGGCGTTCATTGCCGCGGCTCGTGACATGCCAGAGTGCACCGGGAAATTCGAGCCGTAAAGGTCGCGACATAAGACTGTCGGTCGCGAACGGGGAGCATGACGCGCCGGGCGGGCGCCGTGTGGAGCGATTACGCTAACACAACCTCACCTGCGGAAAAAAGGTTGAAATTCCAGACCTGACCCCAGGAGGAACGGCAGCACGCCGGAGGCGGGGAGGGGGCGGCTGAAGAGGTAGCCCTGGAGGAGGTCGCAGCCGTAGTGGCGGAGGAAGGTGTACTGCTCCTCGGTCTCGACGCCTTCGGCGACGACTTTGAGCTGGAGGGTGTGGGCGAGGTTGATGACGTACGACACGATTGCGGCGGCGGTGTCGTCGGAGGTGACTTCGCTCAGGAACTCTTTGTCGATCTTGACGGTGTCGATGGGGAAGTGTTTGAGGTAGATGAGCGAGGACTGGCCGGTGCCGAAGTCGTCGACGGCGATGCTGACGCCCATCGCGCGCAGTTCTTCGAGCACGCTCATCGTCAGCTCGAAGTTCTGCATGGCCGCGCTTTCGGTGATCTCGAGCTGCAGCATTTCCGGCGCGAGGTTCGCGGACTCGAGCGCGCTGCGTACGATGTCGACGAGGTAGCGCTGTTGCAGTTGCACGGCTGAGATGTTGACCGACACGTGCAGTCCGGGCAGTCCTTCGTCGTGCCAGCGGCGCAGTTGCGCGCATGCGGTGCGAAGCGCCCACTCGCCGATCGGGATGATGAGGCCCGTCTCTTCGGCGAGCTGGATGAACTCCGAAGGCGCGACGAGGCCGCGATTCGGATCGCGCCAGCGCAGCAGCGCTTCCAGCGACACGATGCGGCGGCGCGCGCGGTCGTAGATCGGCTGATACCAGAGCTCGAGCTGCTCGCGCTCCGCGGCGTGATGCAGATGCTGTTCGAGCGCGAGCCGGCGCACGTAGCGCTCGTTCATGCTCGCGGTGAAGAGCTGCGCCTGATTGCGTCCCAGCTCTTTCGCGCGATACATCGCCGCGTCGGCGCAGCGCAGCAGCGCCTCGACGTCGTCCCCGTCGGCGGGGAAGCAGCTGATGCCGATGCTGGCGGTGACGAAGAGATCGTGTCCGTTCACCGTAAACGGATGCGTGAGCGAGTCGAGGATTTTGCGCGCGACGCCGGCGACGGCTTCGGTGTTTGTGACCTCGGGCAGGAGGATGCTGAACTCGTCGCCGCCGATGCGGGAGATCGTGTCGGACGCGCGCAGCGAGGTCTCGAGCCGCTGCGCGACGTCGGCGAGCAGGGTGTCGCCGAAGGAATGTCCGAGACCGTCGTTCACGAGCTTGAAGTGATCGACGTCGAGATACATCACCGCGAGGCCGACCTTGTTACGACGCGCCTGGGCGAGGCTGTTCACCAGGCGATCGCGGAACAGCAGGCGATTCGGCAGGCCGGTGAGCGAGTCGTAGTACGCGCGGTACTCGAGCTGCTTCTCCGTTTCCTTCCGCTGCGACACGTCGCGGTAATTGACGACGATCGCGCCGACGCTCGGCTCCTCGAGCAGGTTCTGCCCGAATCCCTCGAGCCAAACCCACGATCCATTTTTGTGGCGGAAGCGCAGCTCGCCGTGCGCCTCCTGGTTTGCCGACACGAGCACGGTCGACAGCACTTTCTGCGCGGCGGCGGCGTCGCGCGGATGGACGAATTCGAGGAACGGGCGCCCGATCAGCTCCTGTTCGTCGTAGCCGATCAGGTGCTGCGTCGACGAGCCGGCGAATGCGAAGCGCAGCTCGGCGTCGAGCAGCACCACGCCGCTCCAGCTCTTCTCGACGATCGTGCGGAAGCGCTTCTCGCGCTGCTCGAGCGCGTGCTGCGCCGACTTGCGCTCGGAGATGTCGCGGATGAATGCGGTGAAGGTGAGGTCGGTGCCGTTGCCCGCCGGCGCGATGGTGATCTCGGCGGGGAACTCTTTGCCATCCGCGCGGCGGACGACGGTTTCGTATCGCTGCCGAATGAGGCGGCTCGGACGTCCGTGGCGATAGCGATTCAGCACGTAGCGGAACATCTCGAGGTCGTTCACTTCGAAGAGCGACGTGCGCAGCGGCAGTCCGACGGCCTCCCGCGCTTCGATCCCGAAGATCGCCGCGGCTTCGCGGTTCCATTCGATCACGCGCATCGAGCGGTCGACGGTGATGATGGCGTCGAGTGTCGAGGCGATGAGCTGCCGCAGCCGCGCCTCGGATGTACGCAGCGCCTGCTCCGTGCGCGTGCGCGTGATCGCCTGGCCGACGATGTTCGCGGTGGCGCGGAGAAAGGCGAGCTCGTACTCCGCGAACGCTCGCTCTTCGCCGGAGTAGGCGAGGAGCACGCCGAACGGACCGTGCTGCGTGCGGATCACGACGCCGGCGCCGCTGCGGATGCCGTGATAGTCGCGGAGGTGCGTGGCCGTGAAGCGCGTCTCCTCTTCGAGATTCGAGAACGTCAGCGGCCCGTCGGCGAGGAGCGCGATCATGCCGACTGACTCGTCCTCGTTTTCATCGCCTTTGCAGTGCAGGAACGTCGCGTTCGCGCCGAGGGCCGCGCGGACGATCATCCGTCCATTGGGCGTGATCTCCAGCGCGCGGCAGTGCTGCACGCGCAGCGTCAGCTCGATCAGCGCGCAGACCTGGCCGAGGAGGATGAGCGGATCGACGCCGGTCAGCGCCGCCTGTCCGAGCTCCGCGAGCGCCAGCTCCTGGCTCTCGCGCGACTGCAGCTCCGCGCGCACGCGCAACAGTTCGGCATCCCGCGCGTCTTCGCTGCGCGGCTCGCCTTCGCGGACGAGGTGAAACGGCTTCGGTTGTTCGGACATTGAGCCCTGCTGCCGGGGACCGGTTCACACCTGGTGCAAAAACTTCGCCGTTTGTTTGCTTGACCCTGGAACCGGTTACACAGTTTACGTTCTTCAGCGTGAAAGACGAAATCCTGACGGGTGAGCTCGCGCGGTTGTGCGGGGTGAGCGCCGACACGATCCGCCACTACGAGCGCGTGGGAGTGATCCCCGCGCCGGTGCGCGGAGCGAACGGCTACCGCCTCCACGCCCGCGAGACCGCCGGCCGCGTGCTGCTCATCCGGAGAGCGCTCGCGATCGGCTTCTCGCTCGCCGAGCTGGCGCGCATCCTTCGCCAGCGCGACGCCGGCTCGCCTCCGTGCCGCGGCGTCCGCGCCCTGGCGGGAGAAAAGCTGGCCGATCTCGATCGCCGCATCGCGGAGATGCTGGCGATGCGCGACGAGCTCGGAAGGATCGTCGAAGAATGGGATGTCCGCCTGGCCGCGACGCGCGACGGAGAGGCGGCGAGACTTCTGGAAGGCTTACCGAATCGAAAGGACGAACGACGATGAACGCAATCATTCTCACGCTGCTGCTGCTCGCCGCCACCGACGACATGACCAACTGCCCCATGCACGCGCAGCACGTCGCCGAGCGCGGCGACAAAGTCATGGGCTTCTCACACGACAAAACCACGCACGACTTCCGCTCGCTCGCCGACGGCGGGAGCATCGAAGCGCGCGCCCGCGACGCGAAGGACGCGGAGAGCATCGCCGCCATCCGCGCGCACATGAAGACGATCGCGAAGGACTTCGCGGCGGGCAACTTCGAGAAGCCGCGCGAGATCCATGGCCGCGCGCCCGACGGAGTCGAGGTCATGCTGAAGTCGGCGATCGACTACCGGTACGAGGAAGTGGAGAACGGCGCGCGCGTGCGTATCGTGACCACGGACGCGCGCGCGATCGCGGCCATTCACGCGTTCCTCGACTTCCAGAATACCGAGCACAACCCGGAACGTGACGCAGCTCACGCGCGGCACGGCGGAGAGCAGTAGAATCGCCGCGCACGACGAACAGCAGTTGTGATCGAGGGGGCGTACCGCACGCCCCCTTTGTGTTTTTCGGGCGGGTGTGGTGTTGGGAGTGCGGGGCGCGAACCGGACGCGATGGGTCGGGCGCGAGGGTTGACAGGAAGGCCGGCGGGAACCCGCCGGCCTTTCGATTTCTGACGTGATTCCGAAACTGAGGTATTATTCGCACGTCCGAATCCGTATTTCCACGTGCTCCCATCGGTTCCCCGACGGGTTTAGAAGAGGAGTATTTCAGATGGTCGCGTCGCGCCGACTTCTCGCTGTCGTTGTTTTGCTCTCTGCAGCAGTCGTCTTTCCCACACTCGCGTCGGCGGCCACCGCGGACTTTCGAGTTCTGATCGATATCGATAACGACGTCGCCACCGGATGCACCGAAGGTGGCATGGCGGGCGTCGAGCAGGTTCTCGTCACTCGCGTCGTCACCACGGGTACGACGGCTCAGGTAACCCGGATGTTTCGGCAGGTCTGCACGGCCGGTTCCTTTGGCGCGGCGCTCGATCTGGACCTCACTCCCCGGCCTGCAGGATTTCACGCACCGAGCGGCTCGCTGCTGATCGAGTCGCGCATCGCGTTCTCGGCCCTCGTCCCGTCCGGCATGCCCCGCAACATGCGCCTCGGATTCGACGCAACGGACGGCTTTGCCGTCCAGCGCGCGCTCACGAAGCCCAACGGCGACCCGTTCCTCTTTCCGACCACGGCCTCGCGACGCCGCGCCGTCGGCGACCAGGGCAGCCGCAACTTCATCCTCGACGGCCTCGATCCCGACTGGGAAGGGCTCAACGCGCTCGCGAACGGCATCGCCAACTCCGGCTCCGTCGCGGTTCGCATGCTGCGCGTCTTCGCGTTCGCCAACAACAGCGATCACTTCATCTACTTCCGCTTCGACGGCTTCATCGACGACAACGGACCGTTCGCGCAGGACGACACCTACTCGCGTCTCCCCGGACAGGGACTCTCCGTCGCGACGCCCGGCGTGCTCGCGAATGACGGCGACCCGAACGGCCATCCGCTGACGGCCTCTCCGGTCAGCACGCCGGCGAACGGCGACGTCACGCTCAATCCCGACGGCAGCTTCACCTACACGCCCGACGACCCGACCAGCCCGCAGAGCGACTCCTTCAAGTACAAGAACTCAAACGGCACGCAGGAATCGAACGTCGCGAAAGTGACGATCAAAGTCTCGTCGAGTCCGTCGCAGGCGCCGATCGCCACCGACGACCACTATCCGGCGAAGGAAGACACGCCGCTCGTCATCGGGGCGCCCGGCGTGCTCGGGAACGACATCGATCCCGACGGACAGCCGCTCACGGCGACGCTCCTCGCGCCTCCGGCTCACGGCGGCGTCGTGCTCAACGCCAACGGCTCGTTCACCTACACGCCGCAGACGAACTTCTTCGGCATCGACACCTTCACCTACACGGTGAGCGACGGCTCCGACACCGACACGGCGACCGTCACCATCACCATCACCAGCGCCAACGACGCACCGGTGGCGGGCAACGTCTCGCGCACCACCAACGAGGAAGTACCGGTCAGCGTCACGCTCGTCGGCTCCGATCAGGAAGGCGGCACGCTGACGTACAACGTGGGCTCGCCGTCGAACGGCGTCCTCTCCGGCGTCGCGCCGAACCTGACCTACACGCCGAATCCGAATTTCTTCGGAGTCGACACCTTCACCTACACCGTGAGCGACGGCTCGGCCACGTCGAACACGGCGACGGTCACGATCACCGTCAATCCGGTCAACGACGCGCCGAGCTTCTCCTGCGGACCGACCGTGACGGCCGACAGCTCCGCCGGCGCGGCGTCCTTCGCGGGATGGGCCACGGGCATCCTCGCCGGCCCGGCCAACGAGTCGTCGCAGACGCTCACGTTCGAGGTCACCGCGAACAACAACCCCGGCCTCTTCAGCGTCCAGCCCGCGGTCAGCTCCAACGGCACGCTGACCTTCACGCCGGTCGCCAACGCGAGCGGTTCGGCGAGCGTCACCATTCGTCTCCGTGACAACGGCGGCACCGCGAACGGCGGCGTCGACGTCTCGGGGTCGTGCTCCTTCACCATCAACGTCGACGCGCCTCCCGCGGTCAGCACCACGACGCCGGCGAACGGCGCGACCGGCGTGGCCGCAAACGCGAATGCCACGATCAACTTCAGCGAGTCGGTGAACGCGACCGGCTCGAGCTTCACCATGTCCTGCGCCACCTCCGGCGCGCACACCTTCACGACCAGCGCGAGCCCGAGCGCCTCGTTCACGCTGAACCCCGACACCGACTTCACGCAGGGTGAGCTCTGCACGGTGACGGTGCTCGCGGCCGGCGTCACCGACGTCGACACGTTCGATCCGCCGGACAACATGACCGCGAACTATGTCTTCAGCTTCACGGTCGACGCGGCTCCGTCGGTGAGCTCGACGACGCCCGCCAACGGCGCAACGAACGTCGGCGCGGCCACGAACGTCGCGATCAACTTCAGCGAGTCGGTCAACGCGACGGGAGCGAGCTTCACCATCTCCTGCGCCACCTCCGGCGCGCATACGTTCACCACCAGCGCGAGCCCGAGCGCGACGTTCACGCTGAACCCCGACACCGACTTCACGCAGGGTGAGACCTGCACGGTGACGGTGCTCGCAGCCGGCGTGACGGACGCCGACGCGAACGATCCGCCGGACAACATGCTGGCGAACTACGTCTTCTCGTTCACCGTCGACGCGGCGCCTTCGGTCACCGCGGTCACGCCGCTGAACGGCGCGACGAACGTCGCCAACAACACGAACCTCACCGTCACGTTCAGCGAGCCGGTGACGATCACCAACAGCTCCGTGACCATCAGCTGCGCCAACACCGGCGCGCACACGGTCGCGGTCAGCGGCGGCCCGACGACATGGACCGTCGATCCGACCGTCGACTTCGGCAACGGTGAGCTCTGCACGGCGACCGTCGTCGCGGCGCAGGTCAGCGACAACGACGCGAACGATCCGCCGGACGGCATGCTCGCCAACTTCGTCTGGTCGTTCACGACCGACACTCCGCCGAGCGTCACGGCCACGACGCCGGTGAACGCGAGCACCAGCTCGCCCGACACGAACATCACCGTCACGTTCGACGAAGCGGTGAACGCCAGCGCGTCCTCGTTCACGATCTCGTGCACGACCTCCGGCGCCCACACGTTCAACCTGAGCGGTGGACCGACGACGTTCACGCTCGACCCGAATACCGACTTCACGGGCGGCGAAACCTGCACCGTGACCGTCGTCGCGGCGCAGGTCACGGACCAGGATGCCGGCGATCCGCCGGACAACATGGCCGCCAACTACGTCTTCTCCTTCGGCGTCGACGCGGCGCCGACCGTCACCTCCACGACGCCCACCAACGGCGCGCCGCAGGTGGCCGCGAATGCGAACGTCGTCGTCAACTTCAGCGAGTCGGTGAACGCGAGCGGCGCGAGCTTCGACATCAATTGCGCCACTTCCGGAGCGCATACGTTCTCCACCAGCGCCAGCCCGAGCGCGACGTTCACGCTCGATCCGACCGCCGACTTCACACAGGGTGAGACCTGCACCGCGACGGTCTTCGCGGCCGGCGTCACCGACGTCGATGCGTTCGATCCGCCGGACAATATGGCCGCGAATTACGTCTTCTCGTTCACGGTCGACGCCGCGCCGTCGGTCAGCTCGACCACGCCGGCGAACGGTGCCACCGACGTCGGCGGCGCCACGAACGTCACCATCAACTTCAGCGAGTCGGTGAACGCCACCGTCGCGAGCTTCGACATCACCTGCGGTACTTCCGGTACGCACACGTTCACCACCAGCGCGACCCCGAGCGCGACCTTCACGCTCGATCCGACCACCGACTTCACGGCGGGCGAGACCTGCACCGTGACGGCGTTCGCGGCCGGCATCACCGACGCCGACGCGTTCGATCCGCCGGACAACATGCTGGCGAACTACGTCTTCTCGTTCACCATCGACGTCGCGCCGTCCGTCAGCGCGGTGACGCCTCTCGACACGGCGGTCAACGTCGCCACGAACACGAACCTCACCGTGACGTTCAGCGAGGCGGTGACGATCACCAATAGCTCCGTGACCATCAGCTGCGCCAACACCGGCGCGCACACCGTCGCGGTCAGCGGCGGTCCGACGGTCTGGACCGTCGATCCGACGACCGACTTCGGCAACAATGAGCTCTGCACCGCGACCGTGCTCGCGGCGCAGGTGAGCGACAACGACGGCAACGATCCGCCGGACAACATGGCGGCCAACTTCGTCTGGACGTTCACGACCGAC